>VOFK01000467.1_pt1 | contig 81239 bp, 91 predicted proteins | sample 5384121 | NCBI WGS metagenome assembly VOFK01 (sample SAMN12384730, study PRJNA508395) | human gut metagenome | isolation source: healthy gut J | host: Homo sapiens
TTTTGTCGTGTGCTTGACATACGGGTGTCTGAGATCGTGAAAGCGTATATGCGGCAGTCCAGCGTCTTTCAGAATTTTCTTATGCAGGTTTACAATGGAATCGGGGTAATACATCTCTCCTGTGACGGGCGAGGGGAACATATACGGGTTATCGGGTGCTTTTTATGTTCGGCAACCAGCAGGTCAACAGCCTCCTGCGGAATACTGACCTTTCTGACCGATGTCTCCGTTTTGGGGCGCGAGAGTGTCAACTCCCCATTGGGGTTCTTGACGTACTGCTTGCTGACGGAGATGGTTTTGTTTTGGATGTCGAGGTCACTCCACAGGAGGGCGGTCAGCTCACCCTTGCGCAGTCCGCTGACCAGTTCCAGATAAAACATGGGCAGCAGTCCCCTCTTATCCGCGGCGTCGAGGTAGGTCTTGATATGCTCCGGTTGGAGGATCTGCATCTCGAATTTCTGCACCTTCGGTGCGATGCAGTCCTCGGTGGGGTTGCGGAGGATCAGGCGTTCTTTTACGGCGCGGTTCAGGGCATTGTGAAGCATCAGGTGCAGGCTGCGGACGGTGGTGCTGCTGAGTCCCGGATTGCCGTGACCGCTTTTACCTCTGGTGCGGCCGCTCTCCATCAGCTCCTTGTAGAGCTTTGCAGGTCGTGGGCGGTCAGCTTGGTGAGCTTGATGCTGCCGATGCGGGGGATGGTATACTGCTCGATCATCAGGTGGTAGCGATCCGCCGTGGCCACCCGCACATTGGGCTTGGCATAGATGTCGTACCAGCTCCGCAGCCACCACCGTCAAGGTGGCGGCAGACGGCTATTGACAATATCACAGGGTGTCTGACGTCGAGCATTGAAAGAACGATGATTTTTTGTTATATTAAAAAAATAAAGGTAAATCTGTGAAAACCCATTGCTGCCAAAAGCCCCGGATAGATGGCATCTATTCCTGCATTCCTTATAATTAAAAATATTTTTATCCATTGGTGTTACCCACGTATTCATTCGTTCACCGGTCTTTAGGAAAGGAGAAATCTATGAAGTTAACGCAGTTGCAGTATTTTATGTGTATTAGTGAATGTGGTAGTTTTACAAAGGCGGCCGAGCAACTGCATATTACTCAGCCGTCTTTATCCAAAGCAATTGCTGAATTGGAAGTAGAAGCAGGAACTACACTGCTGCTGCGGACCAAAAGCGGTGTGCAGTTGACACAAGAAGGCCAAATTGTCTTGGAGCAGGTCAGAAATATTTTACGTGAAACAGACGAACTTAGCGAGATGTTTCGGCAAATGCGGCAAGCATATCACACATTAAAAATTGGAATACCTCCGACTATGGGCTATTGCTTTATTCCGGAGATTATGGGAAGAGTTTCCACTCTAAAAAATGAAGTGCCCATCGAATGGAAAGAAAGCGGCTCAAATAATCTGGAGCAGTTGCTGCGAAGCGGGAAGATTGATATAGCCTTTATCCCCTCGAATTTTATTCAGATGGATAATCTGGAGTACCGAAAATTTCGAGATGTAGAGGAAATCTTATATGTGGCAAAAGACCATCCGTTGGCCAATGAGAAAAGCGTTACAGCGGATATGATCGCGGACGAAAGATTTGTTTTATTTAACGAAGAATACAATCAAAATGTTCCATTTGAGAAACTTTTCAATAACGGGGGGTTTTACCCCAAACGAGTCACCTATACAAGTCAGCTTTCTACTGCGCTCAACTACGTGGAGAAAAATATAGCCGTATCAGTCATGATTCGGGATATTTGGGAGCTGAGCCCCCATAAATCAAATTTCCGTGCCATATCCTTTGATCCGCCATATCACCTGGAGTTGGTTCTGGCATGGAGAAAACAGTCTCACCTGTCATGGGTAATGCGGGATTTTATTAGCGCGGTCATCAAGTCGCCAACAGAGATATAGGAGATATAGATAAAAGGAATATATGAATAAAAAATAGCAATTGGACTTTTCCCTTTTAGAGTGATAGTATCAGCATAAGAGTTACAGGAGGCTATTTCTTTCGCGTCGTGAAACTTTAAGGCAAAAAAGCAGCAAAGTGAACTGTTGTAAGAAATGAATTTCTAAAAGTAAGGAATGCAAAGGTGCTGCCGGGATGGATCCAAACAGTGGTACCTTTGTGTAATATATTAGGATAATTTTTGAAAGAGAGGTTGAAATCATGAAGAAGTTGACTGCCGTTTTACTGATTGCTCTTGCACTGACCCTGTGCTTGACAGGCTGCGGGGGTGAGAAAAAACAAAACGAGTCTGGCAATGGTGCAGGCGGTACCGCGAAGTACAGTTTCACTCTTGCACACCACCATGCTGTGGATTCCATCACCGATCATCTGTGCACAAACTTTGCTAAATTGGTTTCGGAAAAGACCAATGGAGCCGTGGAGATCACGACATTTGCTTCCGGGCAGTTAGGCACGGAGCAGGAAGTGGCTGATGGCCTGTTGGCAGGAACTCAGCAGTTCGGCACGGTTACTGCTGCTGTCTGCTACGTGGATAGTGTGGATGGCTTTGGCGTCGATACGCTCCCCTTTATTTTCTCCAGCTGGGATGAGATCAACTACGTGTTCAATGAAGCGTCCGAATCTCTGGGCGGTGCGCTGAATGAAAAGCTGAAGGACGCCGGCGCCCGCGTACTGGGCTGGATTCCTTGCGGCGGCCGCCAGATGATTTTTGTAGATAAGGATATCACGTCCTATAAGCAGATAAAGGGCCTGACCATGCGTTCTCCGGAGAGCACATTGTACACGCAAATGTTCAAATCTTTGGGCGCCTCTCCTGTCCCCATTACCTGGTCTGAGTGCTACTCGGCCATGCAGACCAAGGTGGCCGATGGTATGGAGACTCCTATCAGCTCCATCCGTGATATGAACTTCGTGGAAGTAACGAAATATTGCCTGATGACCAATCATATGTGGAGCACCTTAGCCCTTGAGGTCAGCAACGATGTCTTTGATTCTCTGCCGGAAGAGTATCAGAAGGCCGTTTCTGAGGCGGCACGTGAGGCCAGCCAGGCAGCCTTTGAGGAAGCGAAACAGGCTGAGGCCGAGGACATTGAGTACTGCAAGGGGCGGGGAATGGTGTTCAATGAGATGCCTGAGAAAGAAACCGCTGAAATGGCAGACCTCATGACCGGTATGAAGGAAGAATGGCTGAAGGGTCGTCCCGGCCGTCAGGAAATCTATGACCTGTGCCTGAAGGCTGTGGAGGAATACGCAGCAAAGCAGTAACACCACAGAAGATTATGCGCATTTGAGTATTTCGCATTGGGGTGATTTTTTTGAAAAAAGCTATAGACCTCTTATATAAAGTCATTGATAAGTTCTGCTATATCGTAATCGCAGTGTCCTTTTCTGCAATTGTGATTATCCTGGGGATGCAGATGCTGTTGAGGGTACTCGGCTCACCCACCATGTGGTCGGAGGAAGTCTGCCGGTATTTGTTTATCTGGCTGCTGTTTTTGGGCGGAGCTCAAGCGTTTTCGAAAGGCGGACACCTTGTTGTAGATGTCATTTTTGTCCGCTTTCCCCGCCGCATGCAGCTTATCCTGATGTTTGTCTATTACATTGTGATTGCCGTATTTTCCGGTTACCTTTTGTACAGCGGAATGCTATATGCCATGTCACAGTGGACAAGACCCATGTATACGGTGGCTTTCATCCCGCTGGGATGGGTTGATTTGTGTATTCCCGTTGGTTCAGCCGTGACTATTCTGTATATTCTGCGTGAGTTATTCCGTATGATGCAGAAGAAAGAGCGGTACCTAGAAGAGAAAGGGGGCGCTCTCGGATGACAACCATGATCATTACCATTGTGCTGTTCATGATTATGCTGCTGATGGGTTTTCCGGTTGCCTACGCAATGGGAATTGCGGGAATGTGGGGCCTTCTGGACTTTGGTACAGTGTCGGATGTCATGGCGGCGCAGAAATGCTTCTCCACCATGAACTCCTTTACACTGATGGCAGTTCCGTTCTATATTCTGGCGGGCGAGCTGATGAATACAGGAGGAATTACCCGTAAGTTAATTCGCTTTTGTTCCTTGCTGCTGCAGCATTGGCGGGGCGCTCTGGCGCATGCCAACGTGCTGGTCAGCATGATTATGGCAGGTTTCGCTGGGTCTGCTACGGCGGACGCGGTAAGCGTTGGAGCCATTATGATTCCTGCCATGGAGGAAGACAATTATACGCCGGAGTTTTCTGCGGGTGTCACGGCAGCTTCCTCCTGCATCGGCCCCATCATTCCACCCAGCCTCACCATGGTTATCTATGGCGGCATTACGGGCCTTTCCATCGGCACGCTTTTCATGGCTGGTATTGTTCCGGGTATCCTCATTGGATTTGCCCAAATGGGCGTGTGCGCTTATTATGGCTGAAAGGAAAACTGGGCGAAAAAGAAGCGGGCAAAACTGCGTGAGATTCTCAGCGCGGCCTGGGACGCCAAGTGGGCGCTGGTGGCTCCGGTGATTGTTCTGGGCGGCATCATGAGCGGCGCATTTACCGCAACAGAAGCAGGTATTGTGCTGGTAATCTATTCTTTCTTTGTAAGCGTGTTTGCTTATAAGGAAATCAAGCTGAAGGATATCCCGGCACTCTTAAACAAAGCATGTGTCAGTATGGCGATTCCTTGCATGATTATCTGCCTGGCATCTCTGTTCGGCCAGGTCATCACGAGAGGCAATTTCGCCACGATCCTTTGCGGCGACCTGCTGGACATCACCACCAATCCCACCCTGATTCTCCTCATGGTGATTGGAATCCTGTTCGTTGTAGGACTGTTCCTGGACGGAACGGTTGCTATGATGATCTTCGTCCCAGTGCTGTTCCCCATCGGCAATATTGTGGGCCTGGACCCCATCTTTTTTGCAATTATCATTATGATCACCATCCTGGTTGGCACTATCACCCCGCCCGTAGGCCTTCAGCTGTTCATCGCAGCAGGTATTGCCAAGGTTCCTGTGACCAAAGTCGTCATCTGGCCCTTTGTGCTGGTGATGGTAGCGCTGCTGATTGTGTTCACCTTTGTGCCGGAGTTTATAACGCTGGTGCCTAAGCTTTTGAGTGCGCGTTTGGGAGTGTAGTATAAAATTTGAATGGAGGAGTAAAAAAATGGCGAAAAGCGAGAGATATGAGCGGCTGAAGAAGCTTATGGCTCGGGAAAATCTGGATGTGACGGTTGTGATCTCTCCGGAGAATACGTTGTATTTTGCGGAGACCTATATCATGACTCAGGCCTCCATCCGCGACCGGCTGGCCATTGCGGTGTTGCCGCTGGAGCAGGAACCGGCCTTTATCGGCTGCAGCATTGAGCAGGCTACGATTGAAAGTGAGACTTGGATTGCCGACAAGCGTTTCTACACCGAGTTTGTAGAGTCTCCGGTGGCTGTCCTGGCAAACGTTCTCAAGGAAAAGGGCCTCGATCACGGTAAGGTGGGCATCGAATTGGATTACTTGATGGCCCACTACTACAAGGAACTCATTTCCTTGCTGCCGGATGTGGAGTTTGTCCCTTGCACGTATCTCTTCAACCGGATCCGCATGATTAAGGAGCCGGTAGAAATCGAGATGCTGTCCATAGCGGCCAAAAAGACCCGCGAGGCCCTGGAGAAAGCGCTTTTGGAGACCCACCCTGGCGATACAGAATTCCAGTTGGCCAGCAAGATTAAGCGGTATATGTTGGATGATGGCGCGGATTACATCACGTTCCTGGTAATGGGTACCGGGGATCACTCCACACAGACCCACAAGCTGCCGAACCAGGATATTCTGGCAGATGGTGAGCTGATGCGCATTGATTATGGCGCCAGTTACAGTTTTGGGAAATACCATTGCTACAATTCCGACGTTGCGCGGACAGTGCTGATCGGAAAGCCTAACCCGGTATATGTGGATGTGATGAAGCGGCTGTGCGAAGCATATTTCTATACGTATGAGCATGTTCGCGCGAGTCACAGCTAAGGAGCTGTATACACTGTGCAAGGATAAATGCACAGCCCTGGGTTTAAACTTCGCTTGCCCCCATATCGGCCATTCTCTGGGCATCGGCCTTCATGAGTTCCCCATGCTTTCTCCCAAAGAGGATTTTGCTCTGGAAGAAAATATGGTATTTTGCATTGAGCCTATCATTCGTCAAGATGGAAGAATGTTCCACCAGGAAGACTTGGTTCAGGTGACCAAGGACGGTTATAAGGTCCTGTCTGTGGACGACTTCAATCCCAGATATTTGGAGATCAAGTGACGCCGCCAGATACGGATCACATGAAGAGGTGATATGATGAAATGTGTAAATACAGATAAGATCCCGTCTATCCCCAACGCTCCGTTTTCTCAGGGCATGATTGTCGGTGGATTGCTGTTCATGTCCGGCCAGGTGGGAACGGATCCTGCTACCGGTAAGTTGGTGGAAGGCGGCGTTCAAAGCAGGCCGAACAGGCAATCAAGAATATCGGAACAATTCTTGAAAGCGTTGGAGTCACCTATGCGGACGTTGTAAAAACCACCTGCTTCTTGGCTGACATCCAGGACTTCGGAGCTTTCAACGAAATCTACAGGCAGTATTTCACTGGGAAACCCGCCAGATCCTGTTTTGCTGTAAAGGATCTGCCTATGGGAGCGCAGGTGGAAATTGAAGTGATTGTATCTATGGAAAACAAATAATTTGAGCACCCCCGTATTTCGAGTTTTTATCGAAATGCGGGGTTTTTATCATTTCTCAAATCTGTTGGACTTTCCAACAGATTTTCCAACAAGCTATTGCTGCGTTTTTCTGCAGCGCCGCAATAATTCATTTGGCAATGCCGAAATATTCCCACTATAGACGGCATGATTGTTCCCCGGAGTTGTTCAGTGGCTTTTTCTGCGTCACATCAGTCCATTTCTGGAAGAAATCCGTCTCCACCGTCTCTGCCCAATCAGCGGCGCTCCTCGTTGCTGCTATGGGCGTGCAGATCTGTTATCATACAGGATTGCGCGTAGCTGGTATCCTCCTGCACCATGGGGTGCGGCTGCTATCTTACCGTTCTCAGAGATGGGGTACGCCGCCGCCAACACCAGGAAACAGCGATATGTTCCGAGCGGGTGAGATAGACCCCTCCGCCCTCGGGCAAGCTTTTTGCTTGGGGGCATATAAAGAATCCGATATGCTTTATTTGGGTTTAATAAACCGTTTAGATCGAAAATGAAGAAAAGTTTTTTTATAAACACCTTTGGGAACGGAAATACTTTACAATAAATTTACATTCAGGCTATTTTTATAGCTGGAAAAGGAGGCGCATCCCATGAGAAAAGAAACTATAAGCGACCTGACAACAGAAAAAACAGAACTCAAGCGAGAAATAGGTGCCTTTGGTGGTGTTAGCATTATTGCTGGTATCATGATCGGCTCCGGCATCTTCTACCTGGGCGCCTATGTGCTGCAGCGCGTGTATGAACAGCGGTCTGGCTCTGCTGTGCTGGATCATCGGCGGTGTCATTTCCCTGTTTGGCGGTCTGGCCTATGCGGAAATGGGCGCGGCCATGCCCCAGTCCGGTGGCCGTGTGGTCTACCTGAATGAGGCCTATCATCCCATCGTGGGCTTCATGAACGGCTTTGTGGATTGGCTCATCGGCGGCCCCGGCTCCGTGGCTGCTCTGGCCCTGGCTCTGATGGGCGTGTTCCAGCCCATTTTCCACCTCAGCGACTTCGGCTGCAAGATTGCCGCCGTTGTACTCATCTTCGGTATCACTGCCTATAACATGGTGGGCGTTAAGCTGGCCTCCGTGGTGCAGAATGTCTCCATGATTGCCAAGATGGTGCCCGTTGCCATCATTCTGCTGGCAGCCCTGTTTGTCGGCCATGTTACCCCCGACCTGTCCTTTGGCTCTGCCAGCGTCTATGCCGCCGAGAACAACACCAGCGTTTTCAGCATGATCGCTCTGGCCGTGGTGGCCTCCCTCTGGGCCTATGAGGGCTGGACCAACCTGAACACCGTGGCCGAGGAAATGAAGAACCCCCGCAAGAATCTGCCCCTGGCCCTTATCATCGGCATCGGCGGCGTTACGATTCTCTATGCCCTCTTCAACTTTGCCATCATGAAGGTTCTGCCCCATGAGGAGATCGCCTCCATGATCGACGCCGGCGACCTGTATCTGGGTACGGCGGCTGCCAAGAAGCTGCTGGGCAGCGCAGGTGCCGTGGTGGTTACCGTGGGCATGGTTCTGGCCATGTTCGGCAGCATGAACGGCCTCATCCTGGCCCAGCCCAGAATGTATTATGCCATGGCCAAGGAGGGCCACTTCTTCAAGAGCTTCACCAAGCTGAATAAGCAGAAGATCCCCTATGTGCCCGTCATTGTCCAGGCTGTCATCTCCAGCGCCCTGGTGCTGCTGCGTAACCTGAGCGAGCTGACCGACATGGTGGTGCTGAGCAACATGCTCTTCAATGTCTTGATCGTTATGGCTGTGCCCATCCTGCGCAAGAAGTTCCCCAATATCGAGCGTCCCTACAAGGTGTGGCTCTATCCCGTGTCCATCATCTTCACCGCCATCGTGTTCCTGGCCCTGTTCGTCAACTCCGCCATTGAGAATCCCATCCTGGGCTCCATCGGCTTCACCGTGCCCGCCCTCGGTGCCATTGTTTATTGGATCTTTGACCGCAAGCTGAAGAAGGAAGCGGGGGAGAATAAGGAGGCTAATGATGGCTGAGCTGTATTATAATGCCAAGGTCTATGTGGAAAAGGGTCATTATGAGCAGGCAGTTTTGGTTGAGGACGGCATCATCCGCCGCATAGGCAGCAGCGATGCCCTGCTGGCCGATGCCCCGGCTGACGCCACCCGGGTGGATTGCGGCGGCCGGACCCTGATCCCCGGCCTCAATGATTCTCATATGCACTTTGCCCAGTTCAGCGAGACGCTGAACCAGGCCCATATCGCCGATGTAAAGTCCATTGCGGAGCTGATCGAGGTATGCCGCAAGTTCGCCCAGGAGCATCCCCAGCGGGTGAAAAACGGCCTGCACGCCCTTGGCTGGAACCAGGACTATTTCACCGATGGCGGCCGCCTGCCCGACCGGCATGACCTGGACAAGATCAGCACCGACTATCCCATCGTGCTGGAGCGTGTCTGCGGACACATTGTCTCCGTCAACAGCAAGCTCCTGGAGATCCTGCAAAGCACCGGCGAGATAGACAAGTGCAAGGGCAAGGATTGCCTCACTGATGAAAATGGCGTGCCCAACGGCATCTTCACCGGCAACGGCTGCAATATCGCCAAGCGTCTCATCCCTGAGTTCACCCTGGAGGAGCGCCATGAGTTCATGAAGGATGCCATGGACTATGCGGTTTCCCACGGCCTCACCAGCGTCCAGAGCAACGATGTGGGCACCACCTTCCTGGATACCCCCGCTGCCTTCCGCCTGCTGCACGAGATGTACGACAACGGAGAGGGCAAGGTTCGCTATCGCCACCAGGTCTGCTTCAACAACCTGGAGGATTTCGAGGAATACCTGACCCGGGGCGAGTACGCCGTGGGCGAGTATAAGAAGGGCTCCTGGCTTACCCTGGGCCCCCTGAAGCTGTTTAAGGACGGCAGTCTGGGCGCCCGCACGGGTCTTATGTCCCACGGCTACGTGGGCGATCCGGAAAACCACGGCCTGGAGTGGATCACCGTGGAGGATATGGACCGCTACTGCCAGCTGGCAAAGGAGCATAATCTGCAGGTGATTACCCACTGCATCGGTGACGAGGCCGTGCGCCGCACTGTGGAGTGCTATGAGCGGGCCTTCGTGGATGGCAAGAACAAGCTCCGCCACGCAGTTGTTCACTGCCAGATTACCGACCGTGCCCTGCTGGAGCGCATCGCCAAGGACGATATTCTGGTGTTTGCCCAGCCCATTTTCCTGGATTACGATATGAATATCGTGGAAAAGCTGTGCGGCAAGGAGCTGGCCTCCACCTCCTACGCCTTCGGCACCCTACTGCGTATGGGCGTGCATCTGTCCTACGGCACCGATTGCCCTGTGGAGGATTGCAACCCCTTCCCCAATATCTACATAGCTGTTACCCGCAAGGATAGACAGGGCCGTCCCGCCGGCGGCTTCTATCCCGGCGAGTGCGTGGATGTGGAAACGGCTATTGACGCCTACACCATGGAGAGCGCTTATGCGGAGTTCCAGGAGGACGTCAAGGGCCGCCTGAAGCCCGGCTATTATGCAGATATGGTCCTGCTGGATCGGGATATCTTCACCGTGGATCCCATGGAGATCAAGGATATCCTGCCGGTAATGACCGTTGTGGGCGGCAAGGTAGTCTATCAGCGTTAAAGCGCGAAGCATAACATATAGGCTGCTCGTTTCAGCACGTCTGATTAGACGAGCTGAGCGGGCGGCCTTTTTTCACAAAAATACCGACCGGAGTGCAGCTGCTCCGGACGAATAGGGAGGAATTAAATTATGGGTGTAGAGAGCAGATACGGTCTGAAGTTTGGTTACATGGATCATGGTCCCCGCAACCTGATTACGGATGTGCCGGGTGTGCGTGTGGGCCATGTGACGCTCCACGACGGCGAGGTACATACCGGCGTCACCGCCATCATCCCCCACACGGGTGATGTATTTCACGAAAAGTGCCTGGCCGGAGCCCATGTGATCAACGGCTTCGGCAAGAGCATCGGCCTGGTCCAGGTGCAGGAGCTGGGTACGCTGGAGACCCCCATCCTGCTGACCAATACCCTGTCCGTGGGCACGGTCTCCACGGCTCTGGTGGAGTATATGCTGGAGCGGAATGATGACATCGGCCTGGATGCAGGCACGGTCAATTCCCTGGTCATGGAGTGCAACGATGCCCGCCTCAGCGATATCCGCGGCCTGCATGTCACCAAGGAGCACGCTCGGGCGGCTCTGGCGGCAGCATCGGAGACCTTTGCCGAGGGCGATGTAGGCGCCGGCGCCGGCATGGTGTGCTACTCCCTCAAGGGCGGCATCGGTTCCGCCTCCCGGCTGTGCCAGCTCTATGGCGAGACCTACACCGTGGGCGCCTTGGTCATGACCAATTTCGGCACCCTCCGGGACCTCAAGGTCGCGGGGGACTCTGTAGGTGAGCGGCTGTTCTGGCAGGAGCAATCGGAGCTGAAGGATAAGGGCAGCATTATCGTCGTCATCGCTACGGATGTTCCCCTTTCAGCCCGGCAGCTGGAGCGGGTGGCAAAGCGCGCCCAATCCGGCATTGCCCGTACCGGCGGCATTTCCGGCAACGGCAGCGGCGAAATTGCCCTGGCCTTCACCACCGGAAACAAGCTGGCCCATTACAGCAGCGATCGGCTGGAATCCATCCGCCTGGTGTACGAGGAGGATATTGATGAGGTGTTCCGGGCGGCTATCGAGAGCGTGGACGAGGCTATCATCAGCTCCATGCTCCACGCCAAAGCCGTAACAGGCCGGGCAGGCAACCATTATAAGAGCCTGGCAGACCTCTATATGCCCGAGAAAAAATCCGAAGAGTAAGAAGGGGACTGGCTGTGAAAAAGATTATCGGCATTATCGGCGGCATGGGCCCCCTGGCCACTGCGGACCTGTTTGAAAAAATTATCCGCGCTACCGACGCCGCCCGGGATCAGGACTTTCCCCATGTGATCGTGGACTGCAACACGGATATTCCCGACCGCACCGCAGCCATCCTCATGGGCGGCGAGGATCCGGTACCCCAACTGGTGCGCTCGGCTAACACCCTGGCGGCCGCCGGGGCCGACGTCCTGATCATGCCCTGCAACACTGCCCACTGGTTCTACGATGACCTCTGCCTCCGGACCCACTTGCCGGTGCTGCACATGCTGCGCCTGACGGCGGACCATCTGGAGCGGACGGGCGTGAACGCCGTGGGCCTTTTGGCCACCGACGGAACCATTCAAACCGGCATTTATGAAAACCTCCTCTCCGGTCGTGGCATACGGGTCATCAAGCCCGATGCTCCCGGTCAGCGCCGGGTCATGTCCGCCATCTACGATGGCGTCAAGGCCGGAAACTTAGGCGCCATTGACGTGGCAGCCCTGCGCTGTACCCTGGATGCCATGATAGCCCAGGGGGCGGAGTGCTTTGTCCTGGGCTGCACGGAGCTCCCCATTGTGTTTGCCCAATGCGAGCTGCCCTATCCCGTGGCGGATCCCACGCAGATCCTGGCCGAGGCTGCTGTTTCCTTCGCAGGCTATCCCGTGAAAAAAATGTAAGGGGGACTCTATGCATATTGTAACGGAAAAAGCGAAGCATTTCTGCGGGGATCCGGAGCTTTTGGCCCGCCGGATGACCTGCCGGGGTGTACCGGGGTGCAGCGTGGCCCTGCTGCAGGGGGGACAGGTGACCCATTCCGCTGTCAGCGGCGCTGCCGGCGCCGCTCCGGTGACGGAGGGCACCCTCTTTGAGTGCGCGTCCCTGACAAAGCCCCTGTTTGCCGTGCTGGCCCTGCAATTAGCTGATGAGGGGCTGCTGGCCCTGGATGAGTCGGTGCCCGCCCAGCTGGGAGGCGAGCCCTGGTCCCAGGACCCGAATTTTGCAAAGATCACCCCCCGCCACATCCTCAGTCACAGCTCCGGCTTGCCGGATTGGCACAGCCGCCCTATGCCCATGCTCTTTGCCCCGGGTACGGCCTATAGCTATTCCGGCCAGGGCTATTATCTGCTGCAGCACTTGGCGGAAAAAATTACGGGAAAATCTCTTCCGGAGCTGTTTGCGGGCCATGCTTTCATGCCCTTTCAAATGCACCGCTCCGCCGTGCTTTGGACGCCGGGGGTGGGCAGCGCCATTTCTCCGGGCTTTGATGCGGAGGGCAATCCCTGCCGCGTGCGGGATTGTGTGGATCTAACCGGCAACGCCCCGGAGCCCAATGCTGCCTGGTCCCTGTATTCCAACGCTGCGGATTACGCCCGGTTTATTTCCGGCCTGCTCTGCAGCCGGGGTGGGCTGCGGGAGGACACTTATCACCAGATGGGCTCCGTGCAGAGCATCGCCGATGATGACATTGCCTGGGGCCTGGGTGTGGGCCTCATACGAAAGGAACCCTCCGTCCGGTGGCACTGGGGCGATAACGATGGCTTCAAGTCTCTGGCCCTGTGGGATCAGCAGACGGGGGATGGCCTTGTGGTCACCACCAACAGCGACAATGGTCTCTCCCTGTGCTATGACCTGGCGGCAGAGCTGACGGACGCGGATTTCCTGGCAGCCATGGCCGCCTTCATAGAAACAGCGGAATAGAGGCTTCCCTTTTCGGGCGGAGTCTGCTATACTTTTTTCTGTAAAGAACACTGTAGGATGGGAGCAAATGCCATGGATCAACGAGATCTGCTCATCAAAAACGGGAAGATCCTCTGTATGGATGGAGATGTGCGCGCCGATTGGCTTTTGACCCAGGGCGGCAAGATTGCCCGCCTGGGCGTGGGAAAGTGCGACCCGGAGTATATCTCCGGCACCGTGCAGATCATTGATGCCGGGGGCCGGACGGTATTGCCGGGGTTTATTGATAACCACTTTCAGGTGGTGCGTACCGGCTTGGAGTGCGGGTATGTAGATCTGTCCCATGTGCGCAATTATGATGAGATCGGTCAGATTATCCGGCGTGAGGCGGCCAGCCGCAGCGTTGTCACTGCCTGCCGGCTGGACAGCAGCCGCCTGGAGGAAAAGGCCCTTCCGGACCGCAAGGTCCTGGACCATTACTGCGCCGATAAGCCGGTTCTGATCTTCTCCTTAGACCATCACACCATTATTCTCAATACCGTGGGCATCCTGTATAATAAGATTCCCTTTACCCTGCCGGGCATCCATATGGATGACAGCGGTATTCCCACAGGTGTCTTCACCAATCAGGCGGAAAACCGGCTGGAGGGCAACGTGCTGGACGCCTATTCCTATGATGACTTTGATTCCGCTGCCGCCCGCACGGTGGGCATAGCCTTTTCCCATGGCCTTACCACCGTGGCCGCCATGGAGTGCCGGGGCGCCAAGGCAGAGCAGAGCCCTCTGCGCACCAGTGAGTTCTTGGTGCGCTATAAGGACCGCTATCCTCTGAGCATAGAGATTTTCTATCAGACCACCGAGTATAAGCGTGCCCTGCAGCACGGCCTCAAGCATATCGGCGGCGCCCTGTATATCGACGGTACCATGGGCGGCCGGACAGCGGCCCTTTCCTTTGACTATGCCGATGCGCCCCACCGGAAGGGGTGGATCTATATGACTCAGGATGCGCTGACACATTTTACCATGGAGTGCTGCCAAAACAATCTGCAGATTGGCTTTGACGCCATTGGCGACGCCGCCATCGAGACCGTGCTCCAGGCGCTGGAGGCCGCCGCGAAACACTATGACGTGCGCTCCATGCGCCACCGCATTGAGCATGCGGAGCTTATAACACCCTCCCAGATGCAGCGGGCTGCCCGCCTGGGCGTCATTTTGTGCATGCAGCCCGCCTATGAGGGGCTGTGGGGCTATCCTGGCGGTATGTATCAGCAGCGCCTGGGCGATCGTTACGGCACTACCAACCAATTTCGCCGGATTATCGACAGCGGCATTACCATCTGCGGCGGTTCGGATCCACCCATCACCAACCCCAATCCCTTCCATGGCATCCACTACGCCGTCAACCATCCCGTTGCCGCCAATAGCGTAACGCTGCAGGAGGCACTGGAGATGTATACAAGCCTTGGGGCTTATACCCTCTTTTTGGAAAAGAAAAAGGGGAGCCTCCCGGGAGGGGAAGGACGCCGATATTGTGATCCTGGACCGGGATATAATGCAGATGGATCTGCAGCAGCTGAAGGACGTTCAAGTGGATATGACCATCAAAGACGGGCGGGTCGTATTTGACCGGAATGTATGAGTATGTTGTATATTACGTTTATGGGCGGGCCCCGATTTTTGCTGGACGGTGCGGATGTCAGCGATCAGATCAGCAGCAAGGCTGCCGCTATCATCGCCCTGGTCCTGATGAGGGCGACCCGGCAAATGCGCCGCAGCGACATCATCAGCTATCTTTGGAGCGAAAGCAGCGATGATGCCGCCAAATACAACCTGCGCTTCAACCTTTGGCAGATCAAAAAGGCCCTCGTGCAGGCGGACGGCGAGTCGCTTCTGCTGGTGTCCAAGGATGATATCAAAGTCAATCCCAACTTCAGCTTCCTGTGCGATATATCTGAGATTGAGCAGGCCGCTCTCGAGGATATCAACTCCATCGCAGAGCTGAAGCATCTGCTCTCCCTGTTCCGGGGCGACTTTTTTGAAAACTGCAGCCTGCACAATTGCGAGAACTTTTTGGAGTATATCATCCAGCGCCGGTACTATCTGGAAAACCGAAAGCTGGTGGTCTATCACCGCTTGATCCGGCTGACCTATGAAAACGCGCTGGATGACGATTGCCTGCAGTTCATGTCCGCCTGCGAGGAGATCGACCCCTATAACGAGGATATTGCAAAAATCCGTTTGGAGATACTGATCCGGCGGAGCGCCTGGCGGGATGCCGTGCAGTACTATCAGATGTTCTATAGCCGGATGCTGCGGGATGTGGGGGCCGAGCCCTCTCCGGAGCTGCAGGAGCTGAGCAAGCAGTTCCGTTTGCAGAAAACCAGGGATGTGGAGGAAAATGTGCTGCATTTGGAGGTCTGCACCATTCCGTCCCTCCCCGGCGGCTGGATGTCCCAGGTGCTGAAGGCGCTTTGCCAAAGCAATCAGATCACCTGGAGCGACCATCTGACACAGCGCCAGCTCTCGGACCTGGCCTATTTGCAGCCTATCCTGCCTGCGCAGACGCCGACATGCGTACCCATGGTGCGCGTAGCGGAGGCTTTTATAGACCTGATAACCGGCCTCTGCACGGGAAAACAGGCCTGCAGGCTGGAGATTCGCTCCCTGAACGGCGCTCCCTTGGATGCGCTAAGCCGGGATGTGGCAGAGGTCCTGCAGAAGAAATGCAGCCACAAGCTGGTGATTCTGTAACAGATATTCTGTGTAGGCCATGTGGTTTTGCCGCAAAAATAAGATAAAAAGCTCCGCTCCTTCGCCGCCAGGCGAAGGAGCGGAGCTTTTATATCTAATCGGTATGGACGCATGGGGGCAATGCCCGCTTACTGGCTGTCCGCCTGGCGCAGGTAGGTGTCATTTTCCCCGCCCCACCAGAAGAGATCCTTTTCAGCGGTGGTGTGCATATCATAGGTGACGTCATCAAAGGCGCTGGAGCGGGCGTAATACTGGTCCGCGTCGTCCGGATCCTGCTCCAGCTGGCCGCGGTCCACGGTGACAAAGTCCTCGGCCTGAGTGCGCTCCCCCAGGCCCCACTGGCCATCGGACAGGATGACGATGCAGCTGAGGCCGTCCTTCTCACCATCCAGGTACCACACATCGGCGATGTCGGCGAAGACTTCGTCTGCGCCGTTGCTGCCGGAGCCGCTTATGGCGTAGGTACCCAAGGATTCGATGGCCAGCTCGGCGGCGCCGCCCCGGGCCAAATAGGCGCAGCCATCGTGCTCATTAAAAAAGTACAGCTGGTCGTATTCCTCAATGACCTGGGCGCAGCCGCTGGCCATGATCTCGCCGTCCTTGTAGAAGGTGAAGTACATGCCGCCATCTGTGGCACTGACCGCCAGGGTATCACACTTGGCGCCGCTCGAACCCTCCCAAAGGCCGTAATACTCGCCATAGGCGGAGGCATCAGCGGCGCTGTCATAGGCGGCGCCTTCGATGACGGGCGGGGGCGTTTGGATGGAATCATTGTTGTCGTTGCTGTCGCCGCCATTGTCGCCGCCACAGGCGGTTAGTCCCAGGCACATGGCCAGAGCCAGCATGAACGCTGTCAAAATTTTACCGTATTTCATAACAATATCTCCTTGCCTTCAGATTCCTGCCGCCCCATCGTGGAGGAAGGCGCGCCATATCTCTTAGCCGCGTCTCACTGTCCTCAAATGATGAGAAGGCTCTGCATTATAAGCATTGTACGCCGGGAGGTTTCACCTTTCCATTCACCAGTGGTTAGTATTTGCCGTCCCTGCCGGCAGAGTGCGGCCTGCCGTACAGCGGCATTATCGCCGCTCCGCAGCGGCGGGGGTGCCTGCCCGGAATGTGCCGCAGCCCCTGCACGGCCCGCTTTCAGGGCAGCTTTTGCGGCATACACTATCCGGAAATGACAAAAAATGCGGCCTTGCGCGCAAAAAACATACAAAAATACTGCAAATAGTGGAAAACTATTTCCTGATTCCGCCGCCTGTGTTATACTGATTCACACAGGCGGTGATATTTTGTGATGCTTTATCTGCAGATGCTCCCATCCCCCTCGGAGAAGGACAAGTTTGAACAGATCTATACCCTCTATCGGGGACTCATGTTCTACATAGCCCGGCGCATTTTGCCCGGGGAGGCGGACGCGGAGGACGCGGTCCACCAGGCATTTGTGTCCATAATAGAAAATTTAAAAAAAATTTCTGAAGTCAGGTGTCCAAAAACCCGCTCCTACGTCGTTATCATAACAGAGCGCAAAGCCATCGACATACTCCGCAGCCGTTCCCGGCTCAGTCCGGAGGCGTTTGAGGAGAGCACCCGGGGCGTGGAGCTGCCCCTCCCGGGGGATGGCGGCCTGTCGGATGCCATCTCCCGGCTGCCGGCGGCCTATCGGGAGGTGCTGCTCCTGCGGTATTATCACGGCTATACCGTCCGGGAGATCGCCCCCATGCTGGGCAGAAAGCCCGGCGCGGTGCAGAAGCTGCTCACCCGGGCCAAGGCGGCTCTGCGCAAAATTTTAGAACAGGAGGATGAGCCCCATGGGAAAGCAACCGTTTTTTGATGACGCGGCGCTGCAGGCCGCGGCGACGCAGACGGCGGAGTCTCTGCTCTCGTCCCTCCCCGCCCCGTCGGCCTGCCAACATGTGTTTTCGGAGCTGTTCCTTGAGAAAATGAGGAGGCTGCGCCGCAGATACAGCTGGAAAAAGGCCGGGCGCACCGCTGGGCGTTATGCCGCCGCCATCCTGCTCACCGCGTCCTTGACCCTTGGCGCGATCATGGCCGTCAGCCCCCAGGCGAGAGCCGGCATCATGCAGTGGGTGCGTGAAAAGCAGGAAAACAGGATAATTTATCGCTTTTATAAGGAGCAGACGCAAGCCCCCCTGCCCCTGTACCGGCCGACATGGATCCCGGAGGGGATGGAGCAAGAGAAGTACCGTTACGATAAATTTTCGTATTTCGCATTTTATTACAACAATGAAACGGAACAAGGCTTTTCAATTGATTATAGCTACATGGATGACAGTTCAATTCCGGTGGTGACTCCCGAGGAGGGCTGCACCATCATCCATACGGAGGTCAACGGCTGTCCTGCAGACTTCTACCAAATGCCTGACGACAAGGACGGCAATGTGCTGGTCATTCTGGATGAGGAGGCCAATATCATGTTTGGAATTGCGGGCAACATAGACAGAGACAGCATTTTCAACATAGCTGAGCATATTGTTTTGGACAAAACGACAAAAAACTAAAAATTTCATGGTAAGTGTCCAAATTAAGGTTCCTTTTCCGTTATATATGCAGACCTGCAAAAAATAACGGAGAGAAAGGAGGTGGAAAGGATGAAAAGAAGATTTGCGGCGGCGCTTATGGCCTGTTTCATGGCCGTGGCGCTGGTGGTCCCAGCCAACGCGGTGCAGACCCGCGCAGTCAAGTCCGGACCCAGGCTATACTTTATGAGCACAACGGCGACCTGCGAGTTTTTCCATGCAGAAGTTGGCGCATCCATCAGCGCCACTATGGAGCTGTGGTGTGGATCCGCTCCGGATGTGATTTGGACAGGAAGAGACAAAAACACACTGGATATGTCCAAGACCCACACCGTGCGGAGAGGACAGACCTACACGCTGAAGGTTTCCTGCACGGTCAACGGCGAGACCACAAAGCTTCCCCCCATCACCAAAACCTGCCCGTAAGCGTCCCCCCAGGAAGAAACACAGAAAAAATTTGAACAGAAAGGATAGACATTATGAAAAAACGTATGACCTCTTTGGTACTGGCGCTTGCCATGTGCCTATCCCTGTGCACCACTGTGTTTGCGCAAGATTCCACTTGCGAGATCACGAAGGAGTCCCTTACCCCGGAGCAGCTTGAAATTTATAATGCGGACATGAAAGCCTTTAGGCGTACATTGATTGATGTAGCAATGCTGACAATTGATTCTGTTGATGAGGACAGCAGCTTCACCTATCAGTACAATATCTCTGATACGCTAAAAAACCTTATCAAAATTAAATACACATCTGAAATAGTCACGTTAGATATATATGAGGGCGATCGGCACGATGTTGTAAACTATCTCCCTGAGGGAATTGAAGTGGATGGAGAGCTATTTCCGCGCGAGACGGCCACGACCAGAGCAAGAGCATACGAATATTTGGCATCTCCTGCTCCAGGCTTTGATTCTGGCCCTTATACTTCCGACCATATAGTACGAAAGAATAGGTATGATCTTGCGAAAAAAATAGCGGATTATACTACGGCTGCACTTTGCACGGTGTTGGCAACTGTGTTTTTCCCCGGCGCGGTCTCGACGGTAGTGGGCGGGGTACTATATTCGGTGATCAGTACCCAAGTTGGGAAGTTGGTTCAATATGCTATTGACCATGCGACAGCAAACTGCAAGTATATTTCGTACATGGAGAATTGGTATATTCATGACGATTCGATGCCTATTGATAAGCTATATAAAGTCTTCGTATATATGTATCCGTCGCTGAATTGTACTGGCCAGGCTTTTGGCCCGTCCACCTATTACTACCACAATTACTTCTTCTAAGGGGGATTATCCGTGAAAAGTGGAGCCACAGACATCCGTAAAAACCTCCAGAATATCATTGGAATTTCTATCGTCTTACTTCTATTGGTAACAGTGTGTTGGCTGTATGAGCCTATTGTGGGCTGCGCCATTTCAGAGAGCGCAATGAGCTACATCCGGGTGATGTTTATCGTCCTTCCGGCGGGTATCATCACAAATGCTGTTAAAATACTGCGGAGTTATTCATCGTATGAATAAAGCCCTTTGGGGCAAATTGGGGCAGTTCAAATGGGCCCTTGTGGCCGCCATCGTGGTGCTGCTGATAGCGGTTTTTGCTACATGGCGTCCCGTGAAGTACCCCGCCACCCAGGCGTATGTGGTCGGCGGCAGCAACTGCCGGGGCCAGGTGGACACGGCGCAGTTCCTGGAAAAGGGCGATGCCTTTGCCATCGCCGCGGATGAAAACGGCTGGGCCGTGTTCAAAAACCCCGCCAAGGCCCTCCGGGCCCTGCGCGCGCACTACGGCCAGGGCATTTGGCTCATTCAAAAGGAGCTGCATATGCTGCCCCTCACCCCCTATACCTATTCTCCCTACGCCATGAACGGCTGGGCGCCAACCGGCGGCACGGCCGAGGCCCAGGAGCAGGCGGAATTTGTCACCCGCTTTATTGATATTTACGAAAACAGCTTCCAGCACTGACCCGGCTTTCCCTGCCCCAGCCCGACTGTATAGACTATGAGACTGCGAGAACCTGTCGGATTTTGGGATTCGGCTAAAAATAACACCACAAAAAATAGAACTGTATCCCCATATGCCATGGATGAATCATTCAGAAGGAGAAGATTTTATGAAAGCAAGACATGCGCTGTATTTGGGCCTCGTAATAGCGGGAGCATCCTTTTTGCTTTACGGCAGCAGCACACTGGGATTGATTCTGGAGGGGCTGGGGCTTATCCCCCTGCTTATATCGGCGATTATAGAAATTGCAACGGAAAAGTAATGTGCATATCCACCTTCCATAGATGAGAGGGGCTTTGCCCTGCCCGTTCCCAAGCCTTTGCTCCGGCAGCGCCCCCACCCCGCCGCTTAACCAAACACATAATACAGAAAGAAGGTACTGCCATGAAAGAGAGAATCCACGACCCATCCTGGCACAGAAAGCAGATTATTCTCGGCTGCGTGATGCTCTATCTTCTGATGGCCATCTGCGGGTTTTACTGGGTGACGGACTACGAAATGCCGTTTAAGCTCCAGGCAATCATATTTGCTTTGGGAGTAGCTGTTCCCACGCGCATTCTAATGGACTTGAGCAGCTTCATAAAAAAGATGGGCTATGGCGAGACCAAAAATCCGAAGAAATAACGTGTTCCCCATGAAAAAGAAAGGAAACTGACCCTGTATCCCTTGCGCCCAAAGGGAGGTGAGCTATGCAGCTGAGTAAGAAAGAGATGGTCACGGCGGCTTTCTGCGCCGCGGCCTATGTATTCCTGGCCGTCCTGATCCTTTGGGGCAGCCTGTGGAGCATCACCGTTTCCTGCGTGGGGATCGGTACATTCACCAACGCGGTCACGGCTCTGTATTTCGGCCGCTTTGCGGGAAGAAAGAGCGCCGTGCTTGCTGCGGCCTTTGCCCTGCTGGTGAATACCGCCTTTTTGATTCTCCGCGTCCGGGGGATCTACCTGTCCCGCGCCGATGATCCGTCCACGGCGGAGCAGGTGGGCGCGCTCCTCTTGATCGCCCTCAGCGGTGTGGGGCTGTATAGAAGCATCCGGCGATATAAGCACTCGTAGCCGCGCACTTGCCACTTGCCCAAAAGAGAAAACTAAGGAGGACCCTATATGAACGCCCGATTAAAGCCCTTGCTCATCCTGGCCGGCTCCCTGTGCGTTTGCCTGCTGGCCCTGGTGGCGTATGCCTGTATTTTGCAGCTCCACGGCTGGTATCACGGCGCCCCGGAGGAGGGCATCGCCCGGTACGCCGGCGCCCGGCAGGAGGATGTGCGTATTTGTGTCACGCAGCAGGAGGAGGGCTACCTGTATGCCATTTGGGAAAATGCCGCCACCGGCGAGACCTCTATGACATTTTTGGAGCGGCAGAATGCGCTGGGCCGCAGCTATCTCCGTCCCATGGGTGCAACGCCCCTCAGCGCCAACGGCACTGTATTCAAGATCTATCAAACCGGTGAGGGTGACGGCAAGCCCCAAAAGAGCCTCGTCATCGTTGCCTGCGATAACCGCAGCGGCACCCTGGACCGCTGTGAGCTGACCTATACCCAGCGCGGCGCCAACGGCTCCGCCTATGACAGCACGGAGACCGTTTCCATAACGGGCCCGTTTCTGCTGCGTGCCCAGTGGCTCCCGGGGGATGTGCATTGCGCCGGCGTGGCCGTTGACCGGCAGGGCGCCGTGGCCGCCCGTTACGGCACCTGGACGGAGCCCGCCCGTCTCTGCGGCTGAAGCAGGAGAAAATTTTACAAAAAAGATGTCGCCATTTCCGTTATAGCAGGACTTGTTCCGGGATATGGCGTGTATTACTATGCACTTACAATCGAATGATAAGGGCGGACACGGTTTGCCGCCGGACTGCGGAGAGCGTATTTGTTTGGAACCCGCTGGTATCCATTGCAGACCTGAAGGAGCCGGAAATGCTTTTTCAGAGCGTGCTGAATTTCGGCCTGTTTTGGTCCCTGGGCTGGTATTTTTCCAAAAGAATACCGGCAAAAAAGGCTTTTCTCTGAGGCACGGGAATTTCCCCGGCATTAGAGCTATTGCAGTGGCTCCTGCGCCGGGGCTATTTTGACTCGTTGGATGCTCTGCTGTCGGCTATGGCCAGGCCAAGCTGATTGGCAGAGCGTTTTTTTAATAGAAAACAGAAGCCCGGGTATACAGCGCAGCGGCAATCAAAAACAGCAATAGGAGTTCTCGCATCTGCGAGAACTCCTATTTGTTATTTTTGTGATGGATTTTAGGTGTTCCGGGCGGCCAGCCCTTATTACTGCGCCGTTGCAGCCTCCTGCACCGGGGTATTGAAGGGCGCCGTCAGCACCTCAGGCTTGCCGATAATCCGACGAAAATCGTGGCAGAAGGCAGCGTATTCATAGCCGGTGCAGATGCGCTCGTCCATGACGATGCCCAGAGGCATCATCTTCCGGCTCAGATCCCCGGCCATGTAGTTGGGCACGGGCTTGCCCATGCACACGAACACGCTGGTGGTGCCGAATTCGTAGCAGTGGTGGTGGATGAAGCTGGTCTTGATGGAGGCCAGGTTGGTGATAAACAGGCTGGTGTGGAAAGGAGAGAGGTCGATGACCTTCCGGGGCAGCAGCCCGTGCCTGTCCAGGAAATAGGCCAGGCCCACCACAAACCGGGGCAGCCCCGGCACGGAGAACATGAACCGGGCAAAATGATCGGTGCTGTTGCTCTGTTCTGTTTTTTCGTTGGCGGCGATAGCTCGCTTGATCTTCTCGTTCACGGTAAACACCGTGTCCTCCGGCTCCAGATAGACCTTCAGCGCGGTTTCGCTGGGGGAGCCGTCCGCCAGCTTTTTCATGATGACGAATGATACGCAGAAGTGGTTGCGTTTATAAATTTTGCGGTTCATCACAAAGTAGTTCAGCTTGGGATTCTCCAGGGAGGCCTTATAATAGGCGGAGATAATAACGCTCATGTGGTTGAGCCGCACCCCTTGGCGCCGCTGGTCGCGGATGAACTCCTTAATGACCTCCTCGTCAATGTTTTCCGTAATAGTATTCCAGGCGTCATACCGTTTGGGCATGATGTAGGGAATGGCCGCCACCAGGGGCGGCAGGTTTTTCACGCGGGTACCGTCGGGACGCATAGATTGTTCCCCCTTCTTATAATTGCATACAGTATACAGGAAATTAATGGAAATAGCAACCGACTTACCGGTTTTTTCTCACCGCCGCGGCAAATCGAAGCATGTTTCCGGCGGTAAATGCCAGGTGCTCTCGGGTGTGCGCCAAGGCCTCCGACAGAGGCATCAGCTGTGGGTGGATGGGGAAGATGCCGCTCACACCGGCCTCATAGACTGCGGCGGCGGGCAGCTCGCAGCTGCCTACCAGCGCTGCCACCGGTACGCTCAGCCTTTTGGCCCGGCGAGCAACGCCTATGACCACCTTGCCCCGGAGACTCTGGCTGTCCAGCCGTCCCTCGCCGGTGATGACCAGGTCCGCATCCGCCGCCAGCCGGTCAAAATCCACCAGCTCCAGCACCGTCTCAATACCCATTTGCAGCTTAGCTCCCAAAAAGGCGGCGCTTCCCGCGCCAAAGCCTCCGGCCGCACCGCCGCCGGGCAGGGCCAGCAGGTCGCCGCCCAGATCTCTTTCGATAACCTCCGCCAGATGACGCAGGCCGTCATCCAGCAGACGGACAGCCTGCGCATCAGCGCCCTTTTGCGGGCCGAATACAGCCGCTGCGCCGTTTTCTCCACACAGGGGATTGTCAATGTCGCACATGGCAATGACCTCCGCCTCCCGCAGCCGGGGCATAAGCCCGTCTGTGCGGATGCGGGCGATGCGGTGCAGGGTTCCGCCCACGGGGACAAAGGCCCGGTCCGCCTGGTCCAAAAATTCAACACCCAGGGCCGCCGCCGCGCCGCAGCCGCCGTCGTTGGTGGCGCTGCCGCCCAAGCCCAGGACGATCCTCTTTGCGCCGCGCTCCAGGGCGTGGGCCATCAGCTGCCCGACGCCGTATGTGGTGGCGTCCGCCACCCGGCGGTCATCGCCTACCAGGGGCAGGCCCGCCGCCGCAGCCATTTCTATCACGGCGGTGCCGCCGTCCGGCAAAAGGCCGTAGCAGGCGGTGATGGCCCGGCCATAGGGATCCCGGCAGGAGACCGGGATCTTTTCTCCGCCCAGGGCGGCCAGGAAGGTGTCCACCGTGCCCTCTCCGCCGTCTGCCACGGGAATGGAGCAGATCTCCGCCTCCGGCTCCAGGGCCCGGATCTCTCGGCCCAGGATGCCGCATATCTCCCCCGAGGACAGGGAGCCCTTGAAGGAATCCGGGATCAAAATGTACTTACTCATAGTGTGCCCTCCTGGTGTTATTTGCTGTCGTGTTCAGCATCTCTGCGCTGGTTGTAGAGGAACATTCCCACGCCCGCACCGCAGATGAGTATATAGCCCACCATGCTCCAGCCATCCGGGATCTGCCGGAAGAATAGGTAGCCAAGGCCTGCGGCAAAGAGGATCTGGGAGTAGTCGTAGACGCTTATCTCCTTGGCCGGAGCCAGGAGATAGGCCTGGGTGATGCCAAACTGCCCCACGCAGGCGCTGCATCCACACAGCAGCAGCATCAGCAGTTGATGCCCTGTCAGCTGCACGGGGCTGACCAGGAAGAACGGCAGGGTCAAGAGGGTTGAAAACAGGGAGAAGTAGAACACGATCCGCAGGCTGTTTTCACCCCGGGCACCCAGCTTGCGGACAAAGGTGTAGGCCAAGCCCGCCGCCGCGCCGCTGATGAAGCCTGCCAGAGACGGCACAAAGGGCGCTCCCTCAAAGCCCGGCTTGATGATAAGCACGCTGCCCAGCAGAGCCGTCAGCACGCCGCCGATCTGCACGGCGGTTGGCTTTTCCCGCAGCAGGAGCACAGAGAAGATGATGGCAAAAAAGGGCGAGAGCTTGTTGAGCATATTGGCGTCCGCCAGCACCAGGTGGTCCACGGCGTAAAAGTTCAGCAGCAGCCCGATGGTGCCAAACACCGCCCGGCCGGTGATGAACGGCCAGCTGCCCTTTTCCGGCTTCAGCGGCACCCGCTTCACCGCCAGCAGAACGCCCACCATGGCCAAGGCTACAATGTTGCGGAAGAAGGCCTTTTCCGCCGTAGGCACATCCCCGGCCAGCCGGATGAATACCGACATCATGGAAAAGCCGAAGGCGGCAAACAGTATACACACGATCCCCTTGACCCGGGGGCTGATCTTTTTCATAGGTTTCCCACTCCTTTGTATTGAAAAAAACAGGAAAGCACCCCGGGCGGGATGCTTTCCAAGCCATTCAGCGTATTGTCCTGCCCGGCAGGTAAGCGGGGTCATCCATGTACCGCTCCAGCACGGCAAAGACCAGCACCGTCAGCATCGCGCTGGGCAGGGGGCAGAATAGCCCCGGATTGGTCAAGGACGTCAGCTGCATGCCCAGATAGAACAGCCCGACTAAGTGGGCCGCCTCACCGCCGCGCAGCAGCAGGCGCACCCGCCCCCACAGCAGCGTACCGTAGGCCGCCAAGCCCATCAGGCCCATGCTGCCCAGAATCTGCAGCAGGGAGTTGTGGTAAAACACCATGCTGCCCGGTACACCGGTAAAGATATCGTGGTTTTTCTGATTGCCCAAACCAACGCCAAACACAGGGTGGTGCAGAAAGTCCTGTAGTCCCCGGGTCAGCAGAGCCCATCGGGACTCATGGGGGTTAATGAAATCCATATCCCCCCGGCATCCGAAGAAAAGCTCATAGATCTGCTGGCCGAACAGCAGCACCGCCACAGCGGCGGTCACCAGCACGGCAAAGAAAATCCACAGCGGCAGCTTTTTCCACCGCACCAGGTACAGCATACCCAGCAGCATCATCACCGAGCCGAATAGAAGTGCCGTGCGGCTGCCGGTGAAAAAGAGCGCCAGGGCCCACAGCAGCACACCCATCAGATGCAGCCGGCTGCGCCGTGCCATGTAGAAGGCTGCCGGCAGAGTGGATACTAAAACGGTGGCCGCAAAGTTCCGGAAGAGAATAGGCGGGATCTCCCAGCTTTTTGCAAATTCCGCCCAGTGGCCCATGTAAAAGCAGCCGATGGCCAGCACCATGGCCAGGCCCAGAGTGTACAGCATCTGCATAAGCCGCTGCAGCAGGTCGTACAGCCTGGGCGCAGCCAATTCAGAGCGCAGCAGCACATAGGTTACCAGCAGTCCCAGGCCCAATCCCAGGGTGTAGTACAGCGACAGGGGGGAAAAGTACTCCTTGGCGGGGATGGTGCCCAGACCGCCCAGCAGCGTGGCAATGGTCACCGCCGCCAGCCCCGGCCCGCTGCGCCCCACCGTGATGGGCGCCCGCCACCGGAGAAAATGCACCAGCAGCCCGCCGATGGGCAGCACCGCCAAAGGCGCACAGGGTAGGAAAACCGCCAGGGAATCATATTTCACCGTGGACAGCAGAAAGATCATCAGAAACGGCGTCGCCGCCGCCAGAATATCCCGGCAGAACATCAGCATCCACCCACACAGGAGCGCCAGTGCCACCGTAGACGGCACCACATTCCCCGTGAGCAGGGATACGGCTGTGACAGCCAGGGTCACAGGGAAGTAGTATGGGCTGTTCCAAAAGGCTTCAGTTGTATCAGTAATGCGGCCCACCAAGGGGCCGACAAAAAATCGTGCCATAAGACAAATAGGTCTCACTTTCTATCATTCATCCGGAAACCGGCGATATAACACGGTAGAGTACTTTTAAGCATAGCATCTTGCGCTGCATAAGTCAAATGTTTTCTGCATGCACCCATTTCAGGCAGGCGGCAGTATATCCTCCGAAAAAAACGCATTGACTTTTCTGCAGAAAATGGCATATAATCGGCATATACCGGAAAAGAGGGGGCGTATGCATGCCAAGGCCGTCAAGATGCCGCCGAATCTGTGACACACCCAGGGTCGATACATTCTGCCCCGTCGAATGTAAGGATGCCAAGCCGATCCTGCTGACGCTGGACGAGTACGAGGTGATTCGGCTGGTGGATTTGGGGTGTCAAACCCACGAGCAGTGTGCCGCACAGATGGATATTTCCCGCTCTACCGTGCAGGAGATTTATGAAAGCGCACGGCGTAAGATCGCAGCTTGCCTTGTCCATGGGAAACCGCTGCACATCACCGGGGGGAACTACCGCATCTGCGGCGGACAGGAGGCGGCCCACTGTGGCCGCTGCTGCCGGATGCAGAGAGCCAACACAGAAAAATCCAACAAAAAATGCAAAGGAGATTCCATCATGAAAATTGCAGTTACTTATGAAAACGGTCAGATTTTCCAGCATTTCGGCCACACCGAGCAGTTTAAGCTTTATGAAGCTGAGGATGGCAAGATCGCTCATGCGGAAGTCGTTGATACCAACGGCAGCGGCCATGGTGCCTTGGCGGGCTTTCTGATGCAGCACGGCGTGGATGCGTTGATCTGCGGCGGCATCGGCGGCGGAGCGCAGGCAGCGCTGGCCGAAGCGGGCATCAAGCTCTACGGCGGTGTCAGCGGGGACGCTGACGCGGCGGTGAACGCATTGCTCGGCAATAACTTGAGTTACAATCCCAATGTTCGCTGCGACCACCACGACCATGAGCACGGCGAAGCTGGTCACACCTGCGGTGACCACGGCTGCGGCAAGCATAGCTGCCATTAAGAAACGCCCATTAGTTTAATAGCCACCCATAAATGCCCCATATCCTCCGCAAAGCTGTAAGCGGGTGCTTTTGCACCCGCTTATAAAAATTATAGTTACTTGCAGGCGTCACCATACCGCAGTATAATAAAAGAAAATGCAGGCGCCGCCGTCATATGTCGGAAGTATCTGTGTGCCGGCCGCCTTGGGTACGATGCGGAATAGAGAGCTGCGCCGGGAGATGGGCAATATCATCGATGCAGCTTGGGCCTCTACATGGAAGGGCTTCATCGCCGGCAGTATTGTGGAGCGCGGAGCCTACGATGAGATTCGCCCACGATTGAAATAATCCCTGACGAAAAAGGGCGCGCCTATGGCGGCGATTTTGCAGAGCATCTGCCGGTGGGTGCGCTTTATAAGGACGAGGGCGAAATGCCCGTGATCCGGTGCCAAAAATGCGACCATCGCTGAAAAAAGGAGCTATTCATCATGCAAACCATCAAGAAAAACCTGCCGGGAATTGCCGTATGTCTTTCCATTGCCATTCCGTCATGGCTGCTGGGCAAGCTGGTGCCGGTCATTGGCGGGCCGGTTTTCTCCATCCTCCTGGGAATGATCATTGCCTTACTGTGGACGCCGGGAACGGTCTGTAAGCCGGGTATCGGCTTCACCTCCAAGAAGATCCTGCAGGCTGCCGTGGTGCTGCTGGGCTTTGGTCTGAATTTGAATGTGGTGCTGCAAACCGGAAAACAGTCCCTGCCTATTATCATCTGCACCATCACCACGTCGCTGCTGGTGGCCTTTGTGATGCATAAGCTGCTGCACATCGACGGCGATATCAGCACGCTCATTGGCGTGGGCTCCTCCATCTGCGGTGGCAGCGCCATCGCCGCCACGGCACCGGTGATCCATGCGGATGACGAGAAGGTAGCCCAGGCCATCTCGGTCATCTTCTTTTTCAATGTGCTGGCGGCGCTGCTGTTTCCCCTGCTGGGTCAGGCCGTCGGCTTTGATACCACCTCCGGCGAGGCCTTTGGCATCTTCGCCGGTACGGCGGTGAACGACACCTCCTCCGTCACGGCGGCGGCCTCCACCTGGGACAGCATGTGGGGCCTGGGCAGCCAGACCCTGGATAAAGCCGTGACCGTAAAGCTCACCCGCACCCTGGCCATCATCCCCATCACCCTGGTTCTGTCGCTGATGCAGGCGAAGAAGGCCGGAAATGCGAAGGGCGGTTTTCGTCTGAAAAATGCTTTTCCTATGTTCATCCTGTGGTTTGTCTGCGCATCGGTGGTCACCACGCTCTGCACCTCCTTTGTCGCACCTGCGGCGGTATTTAAGCCGCTGAAGGAGCTGAGTAAGTTTTTCATTGTCATGGCTATGGCGGCCATCGGACTAAACAGCAATCTCATCAAGCTGGTAAAGAACGGCGGCAAGCCCTTACTGCTGGGCCTGTGCTGCTGGCTGGGCATCACCGCCGTTAGTCTGCTGATGCAGCATGTGATGGGCCTCTGGTGATGCAGTATAAAAAATGCTGCTTTCATCTCCAAAACGAAAAGCCGAAGCCCGGCACCGCGCCAGTGGCGCGGTGCCGGGCTTCGGCCGCATATTATTCCGAACTGACCTCAACCGTCAGTGGATTTGTTTCCCGTGACAAGAGGACTACCGTCTCAACATGTGCCGTGCCAGGGAACAGATCCACTGCTGCGGCCCGGACGGCCTGGTACCCTCGCTGGGCCAGCAGCTTCACATCCCGGCCCAGGGTGGCCGGGTCGCAGGAGACATAGACGATACGCTGCGGCCCCATCCGGGCCATGGCGTCGATGACCTCCGGAGCCAAGCCCTTCCGGGGCGGGTCCACGCAAATCACATCCGGATGCAGATTCTCCCCTGCCAGCTTTAATGCAATGTCCCCGGCGTCTCCGCAGAAAAACTCCACATTTTCCACGCCGTTGTCCGCGGCGTTCTCCCGGGCGTTTTCCACCGCCGCAGAGATGATCTCTGCGCCGATGACCTTTTTTGCCTTGTCCGCCATGGTCAGGGTGATGGTCCCGGCCCCACAGTACAAATCCAGTACCAGCTCCGTTCCCGTGAGACCCGCATATTCCACCGCCTTGCGGTACAGCACCTCCGCCTGGTCCCGGTTTACTTGGTAAAAAGATGGAATGGACAGCCGGAAGCTGTGCCCGCACAGGGTGTCTGTCAGGGTATCCTCACCCCATAGCGTCCGGTATTGGTCACCCAGGATCACATTGCTGCGCCGGGTGTTGCTGTTCAGCACTATGCCCACGGCCCCCGGCACTGCCTGGCGCATGGCCTCCACCAGCGCATCCTCTCGGGGGAGCTTTTCGCCGTTTACCACCACGCAAATGAGGGACTGCCCCTTGGCGTTGGTGCGCACATACAGGTGCCGCACCAGGCCGGTGCCGGTTTTCTCATCATAGCCCGGCACATGATACTTCGCCATATAAAACCGCAGGGCCCCGGCGGCAGCGTCCGCCTGGGGCATTTGGATGAGGCATGCGTCCAGATTTGTCACCTGGTGGGTTCGGGCCCGGTAAAAGCCTACCCTGCCGTCTGCGGACACCGGGTATTGGCTCTTGTTGCGGTAGTGCAGAGGTTCCGCCGCACCCAGAACCTCCTCCACCGCCACGCTGCTCCCGCCCAGGCGGGTCAGGGCGTCCTGCACCCGCTGGCCTTTGGCCCGCAGCTCCTCGGTGTAATCCATGTGGCGGAAGGTACAGCCACCGCACTGGCGGTAGTAGGGACAATCCGGCTCCCGGCGGTGGGGAGAGACGGCTTTCCATGCCACCACCTTGCCAAAGGCGGCTTTTTTCAGCACCTTCATCACCAGGATGTCGCACACCTCGCCCGCTATGGCATCGTGGACGAACACCACCTGCCCGCCGATACGGGCGATGCCCAGGCCCTCGCTGGAGTACCCCAAAATTTCAGCGGTGTAAACTTGATTTTTTACCGGGGATGTCATGGCGTTTATCCTTTCAGTAGGGAAGCCACGGAATCACCGTGGCTTCCAGCAATAAAATCAGAATTTGAACTTCTCCAGGATCTTGCGCAGGCTCTCGGCAAAATCGGCCAAGGTCTTGTTGTCCCGTCCCTGGCTGCGGCGGATAAGGGCCGCAAGCGCATCGCCCAGCTCCGCCAGGCGCTTGTAGGCGGAGGAGGCACGGGGGCGCGCCTTCGAAGGCCTTCTTCTTGGGCTCGGGCAGGTAGCCCTGCTCCACGATGCGGTTTTCCAGCAGATCATAGACCTCGGTGTATTGCGGCGCATGGGCGGCAAAGCCCCGGGCGGCAATATCCTGCGCAAAGACGGGGGCCACCTCCCGGTCGCCGTGTACCACAAACACATGGGTGGGCTTGGCGGGGGTAAACTGGTCGATCCAGTTCAGCAGGTGATCCCGGTCGGCGTGGGAGCTGAGACCCTGGAAATTCACGATCTTGGCCCGCACGGCGATCTCCTCGCCGAACATTTTCACGCTCTCGGCTCCGTCCAGCAGATGGCGGCCCAGGGTGCCCGGAGATTGGAAGCCCACAAAGACCACGGCGCTCTCAGGACGCCACAGATTGTGCTTCAGATGGTGGCGGATGCGCCCTGCATCGCACATGCCCGAGGCGGAGATGATAACCTTGGGGGAGGGGTCCAGGTTCAGGTTCTTGGACTCGTCCACCGTCTCCGTCAGGTGCAGGCCGGGGAAGCTGAACATGTGGGTGCCATCCTTCACCAGGGCCAGGGCATCCTCGTCCAGATACCCCCGCAGGTCGCCGCAGAAGATGGTGGTGGCGGCCTTGGACAGGGGGCTATCCACATACACGTTGAAATTGGGTACGGACTTCACCAGGTTCTCGTCCTTGATCTGCCGGATGAAGTACAGCAGCTCCTGGGTGCGGCCCACGGCAAAGGAGGGGATGACCACATTGCCACCGTTCCCCAGGGTCTCGTCGATGATCTGGGCCAGCTCATCGGTATAGCTCCACACCTCCGTGTGGTTGCGGTTTCCGTAGGTGCTTTCCATGACCACAAAGTCGGCCTGATGGAAGAATTGGGGATCCCGGATAATAGGCTGGTCCACGTTGCCGATGTCACCGGAAAAGACGATGGTGCGGGTTTCTCCGTTTTCCGTAACGGTCAGCTTCATGCTGGCCGAGCCCAGCAGGTGGCCTGCGTCGATGCACTCCACCTGCACGCCCTCACACAGGTCCACCGTCTCGCCGTATTCGCAGGTGGTGATGAACTCCTTCACCTGCAGGGCATCCTCTACGGTGTAAAGAGGCTCCACCACCGGCCGGCCGGCCCGGAGATTCTTGCGGTTTTTGTACTCCGCATCGGACTCCTGGATATGGGCCGAGTCCTGGAGCATGATGTCCATAAGCTGGGCGGTGAGGCGGGTGGTGAGAATGCGGCCCCGGAAGCCCTGCTTCACCAGCAGGGGAATGCGGCCGGAGTGGTCGATGTGGGCGTGGGTCACCAGAACATAGTCGATATTGCCTGCATGGAAGGGCAGGCTGCTGTTATCCACCTCGTCCCGGCCCTGCTGCAGACCGCAGTCGATGAGGATCCTCTTGCCGTTTACCTCCAAGCAATGGCAGCTGCCGGTAACGCACTGGTCAGCGCCGAAAAAATGCAGTTTCATAGTGGACGATCCTTTCTTGTGGGATGATACAAATGAATTTACCGTGATTATACCATTTTCGTTTCCAAAGGGCAACATAAATTCAAGCATCTAAAAGCTGAAAGCTTGAAATTTGCGAGACGGTGTCCAAAACGCCATTTTCACTCTCAGATTGCAATTTACACTCCGGAGGGGTATAATAGGGAAAAATTCCCGGGAGGATGAGAAAATGGAACTGCGCTACACGGTCATCGACCCCACAAAAAATATCACGCTCCTGGTTACCACCCCCGTGCCCAGGGATGTGCAGCCCCGGGTGGCGGCAGAGCTCCTGCGGCGGGAAAGGGACGCCGAGCAGGTGGGCTTTGCAGAGGGCCTGGCTGTCGGAAACCCGCGGCTGCAGATGATGGGCGGTGAATTTTGCGGGAATGCCACCATGTCCATGGCTGCCTGGCTGCACCGGGATCTGCCCATAGGGGAGAGCTGCGCCCTCACCCTGCCCGTCTCCGGAGCTTCAGAGCCCGTTTCCTGCCGGGTGACACACCTGGACGGCTGCTTCATCGGCACCGTGTCCATGCCTTTGCCGGAGCGCATGGAGACGCTGTCTCTCCCGGTGTGCGGGGTAAGACAGAGCCTGCCGGTGGTGTTCCTGCCGGGCATCTGCCATGTCATTGTCCCGGCGGATATGATAGGGCGGGATCGGGCGGAGGATACCCTCCGGGCCTGGGGCGACCTTCTTCCGGGGGAAGCAATGGGCCTTCTCCTGCTGGACGAGAGCCAGACGGCCTTTACGCCCCTGGTGTATGTGAAGCCTACGGACTCCTGCGTGTGGGAGCGGGGCTGCGGCAGCGGCTCGGCGGCCATTGGTGCGTGGCTCACATCCGTGCGGGGGACGGGTCAGTGCGTGTCCCTGCGCCAGCCCGGCGGCGTCATCCAGGTGGTTACCCGGACGGAAGACGGCGCCCACCTAACCGCCCTTACCATCACCGGCACCGTGTGCCTGGGCAAAACCCAAAAAGCCACCGTGCGCCTATAACAGCCGGCGGGCCATCTCCTTTTTTTAGGGGATCGGCCCGCTTTTCCCGTGAGATGCAAGATTTTTCTTTACCTTTTGGCGCAAATTTGCTATAATACTCTTCTATTATACTACCATAGTTTGCCCTGTCTGCCGTGTGAGGAGGTGAGCCGGGCATGAAATTTGAAAAATGGAACCTCCCTGCCTCTGCCCCCTCGGCAGCCGCGCTGGAGGAGGCCGGCTACCCGGCTCTGCTGTCGGCGGTGCTGGCCGCCCACGGCATTGCGGACGGCTCCGCCGCTGCGGATTTCCTGCGCATAGAGGATGCCCTCACCTTTTCCCCCTTCCTGATGAAGGACATGGACCGAGCCGTCGGCCGTATCCGCCGCGCCCTGGAGCGTGGCGAGCATATCGCCGTTTTCGGCGACTATGACGTGGATGGCATCACCGCCACCGCCATCTTGGTGGATTATCTGCGCTGCAGCGGCGCTCGGGTCAGTCACTATATCCCCGCCGCATCGAGGATGGCTATGGCCTCTCCGTGGACGCCATGCGTGCCCTGCACGACCGGGGCATTGACCTGGTGGTCACTGTGGATTGCGGCATCACCGGCGTGGAGGAGGTGGATTTTGCCGCCTCCATCGGTATGGATGTGGTGGTGACGGACCATCATGAGTGTAAGGATGAGCTGCCCCGGGCTGCGGCGGTGGTGGATCCCCACCGACCGGATTGCCCCTATCCCTTCAAACATCTGGCCGGCTGCGGCGTAGCGCTGAAGCTGGTGCTGGCCCTGGGTGGTGAGAGCCGGGCGGAGGAGCTTTTGACCCGATATTGCCCCCTGGCTGCTGTGGGCACGGTGGCGGATGTCATGCGCATGGTGGGGGAGAACCGCACCATCGTGGCTCGTGGCCTTGCCCATATACTGGACGGCGATTTCATTGGCCTGCAGGCACTGCTGGAGGAAACCGGCCTGGATCAGAAGGAGGTCACCTCCGTGCAGATCGGCTATGTCCTGGCTCCCCGCATCAATGCCGCCGGGCGCATGGGGGAGGCAGACCGGGCTGCGGAGCTGATGCTCTGCAAGGATGCCGTTCAGGCCCGGGAGCTGGCCCGGGAGCTGTGCCAGCTAAACCGCCAGCGGCAGACCGTGGAGCAAGAGATCTATGCCCAGGCCATTGCCATGATCGAGCAGATGCCGCCGGAGGAGAGGCACGCCCTGGTCCTGGCTGACCATGAGTGGCACCAGGGTGTGGTGGGCATCGTGGCCTCCCGCCTCAGCGAGAAATACGCCTGCCCCAGCTTTATGATCCATATTTCCGGCCACACGGGAAAGGGCTCCTGCCGCAGCTGGGGGGGCTTCAATCTCTTTGCCGCGCTGGAGGAATGCAGCGACTTGCTTTGGGCTTTGGCGGCCACGAGCTGGCTGCGGGCTTCACCATTGAAGAAGAAAAAATTCCCGCCTTCCGGGCTCGGATGAACCAATGCGTTCTGCGCTTTTTAGATGGCCGCCCGGTGGTCTCCGCTCTGGATGTGGATGTAGTGCTGCGCCGGCCAGAGCTTGTGACGCTATGGGAGGTGGAGCAGCTGCGCCGGCTGGAGCCTTATGGCAGCGGCAACAGCCGTCCCCTGTTCTGCCTGTTGGGCGTCACGCTGGACCGGGTCCAGGGCGTGGGGCAAAACCGCCATCTCAAGCTGCGCTTTTCCAAGGGCACCGTGCAGCTGGAGGGCATCTTCTTTTCCGTTACCACCCAGCAGTGCCCCTGTCAGGCGGGGGAGCGGGTGGATGTGGCGTTTTATCTGCAGGTCAATGAGTTCCGCGGCAGCCGCACGGTGCAGCTGCAGGTGGTGGATCTGCGTCCGTCCCTGCAAAGCTCCACCCGGGAGGAGGAGTCCTTACAGATCCTGCGCCGCCTGGAGGCGGGGGAGGAGCTTACGGCTAAGGAGGCGCTGCGCATCCTGCCCTCCCGGCAGCAGTGCGCAGCCGCCTGGCGCTGCCTGCGGCAGCAGGTGGCAGCGGCGGGAGCGCAGCGGCAGTATCTGCCGTTTCTGCGGCAGCTTTCCGCCGCCATTCCCGGCGCGGATCCCTTCCTGCGGGCCTGCTTCTGCCTGGATCTGTTTTGCGAGCGGGGGCTGCTGAGCCGGGAGATTCATGAGGAGAATGTCTGCCTGCGGCTGTGCGCCGTGGACAGTAAGGTGGACCTGGAGCAGTCACCCTACTGGGCGGCTCTGCAGGGATATATCAAAGGAAAGTGAGGCGAACAGCCGTGAATGTACAGGAGAAATACCAGCGGCTGGAGGACACTGTCCGCCAGTATAATCCCGGGGCCAATTTTGACCTGATTCATGCGGCCTTCGTCTATGCCGAGGCCCACCACCGGGGGCAGAACCGCAAGGACGGCTCCCCCTTCATCACCCATCCCCTGGCGGTGGCGCAGATCGTGGCGCAGGAGCTGCACCTGGACTCTGAGTCCATTGCCGCCGCCCTGCTCCATGACACCATCGAGGATACCGACGCCACCCATGAGGATATAGCCCGAACCTTTTCCCCCACCATTGCTGATATTGTGGAGGGGGTCAGCAAGCTGACCCGCGTTCAGGCCGCATCCAAGGCTGAGGAGCAGATGGAGAATCTGCGCAAGATGCTCCTGGCCATGAGCAAGGACATCCGGGTCATCCTCATCAAGATGGCCGACCGGCTCCATAATATGCGCACCATGGAGTATCAGACCCCGGAGAAGCAAAAGCAGAAATCTCTGGAGACCATGGAGATCTATGCCCCCATTGCCCACCGCCTGGGAATGCAGAAGTTGAAGTGGGAGCTGGAGGATCTGAGCCTGAAGTACCTGGACCCCATCGGCTACCAGGAGATCATCGAGGCCCTGGAGGAAAAGGCCTCGGAGTATGACGGCTTCATGGCTTCTATCCATGACCAGATCACAAAGCGGCTGGAGCAGGCGGGCATCCAAGGTATCGTCTACGGCCGCATGAAGCACCCATACAGCATCTATCGCAAGATGTATACCCAAAATAAATCGCTGGACGATGTATTTGACCTGTTTGCCTTCCGGGTTATTGTGAACACCGTGTCGGAGTGCTATAACGTCCTGGGCATCATTCACGATTTGTATAAGCCGGTTTTGGGCCGGTTCAAGGACTATATCGGCACCCCCAAGCCCAATATGTACCAGTCCCTCCACACCACCGTGGTGGGGGATAACGGCATCCCCTTTGAGGTGCAGATCCGCACCCAGCAGATGCACGAGATTGCCGAATACGGCATCGCCGCCCACTGGAAGTATAAGCAGAACGGCCGGGGAGAGGGGGACGAGCACGACTACGAGTGGGTGCGCCGGCTGCTTGAAAATCAGGACGGGGCCGATGCCGAGGATTTCATCCATTCTCTCAAGGTGGATATGTTTGCCGACGAGGTATTCGTCTTTACCCCCCAGGGAGATGTCATCAACCTCCCCGCCGGAGCCACGCCCATTGACTTTGCCTACAGCATCCACTCCGCCATAGGCAACCATATGGTGGCCGCCAAGGTCAACGGCCACATCGCCCAGTTCGATTCCAAGCTGAAAAATGGCGACATCGTGGAGATTGTCACATCCAAATCCGCCCACGGCCCCAGCCGGGATTGGATGAAGATCGCCCGCTCCAGCGAGGCCCGGAGCAAGATCCGCCAGTGGTTCAAGCGGGAGTGCCGGGACGAGAACATCGCCCGGGGGCGCTCCTCCTTTGAAACAGAGCTCAAGCGCACCGGCGTGAGCCTCAAGGAGCTGATGGCGGAGGATAATCTGCCCAACATTCTCAAGCGCCTGGCCTATAAGAGCCTGGATGATATGTATGCCGCCATCGGCTACGGTGGCGTCACATCGCTGAAGCTCATCGGCCGCTTGCGGGAGGACATCCAGCGTATTCTGAAAATGCACCAGGAGGATCGGGCTGCGGAGGAGCCGCTGAAGGATGAGCCGGGGAAAACCCGCCCCGCCGTGCCCAAGCGCACCAAGAGCGAGCAGGGCATCGTGGTGGAGGGCTTGAGCAATTGCCTGGTAAAATTTGCCAAGTGCTGCACCCCTGTCCCCGGGGACGATATCGTGGGCTTTATTACCCGGGGCTACGGCGTCTCCGTCCACCGGACGGATTGCCCCAATGCTGACCCCGCCCGGCGCAAGCCCGAGGAGGAGGGCCGCTGGATCAAGGTATCCTGGGACGATAGCACCCGGGAGAATTACTCCACTACCCTGGAGGTGGTGGCCAAGGACCGGCTGAACCTCATTATGGATATTTCCACCATCCTCTCCGCCACCAAGACCTGGGTCACCAATATGTCCGCCCGTACCACCAACGACGGCTTCGCCCTTATTACCATCGAGGTGGGCGTGTCCGACAGCACACAGCTGTCCACCGTCCGCCGTCGCCTGGAGCAGGTCTCCGGCGTCCTGCGCGTCACAAGACCCGCCGGAAGATAAACGCCGAAAGATCTTCGATTTTTCTGCCAACTGGTTTTGCAGCCCGCCCCACAAAATGATTCGTAGGGGCCGATGCCTACATCGGCCCGCCCAAATTTGATTTAAATTCCTTGTGCCTTGTCATTGCGAACCGGTGACCGACGTCACCGGTGTGGCGATCCGCAAGACCCATCCACCGCACTCCCTGTAACCTCCGTAGGGGCCGGCGTCCCCGACGGCCCGTTTCCACCGCGTCCCTTGTAAAAGAACCTGTCATTGCCAGGGCGCTTCGCGCCCGTGGCGATCCGTCCTCTCCAACGAGGACGTTCCCAATTCACATAAAATAAAAAGGAGAAATTTACCATGCGTGCTGTATTGACCCGCGTGAAAAGCGCCTCCGTCACCGTGGACGGAAAAGTCATCGGAAGGATCGGCCCGGGCTTTCTCATCCTCCTGGGCATCACCCACGAGGACACCGAAGCCCAGGCTGTGAAGCTGGCGGACAAGCTCATGGGTCTGCGTATTTTTGAGGATGAAAACGAGAAGATGAACCGCAGCCTGGAGGATGTAGGCGGCCAGGTGCTGGTGATATCCCAGTTCACCCTGTATGGCAACTGCAAAAAGGGCCGCCGGCCGGAGTTCCTGGCTGCCGCCCGGCCCGAGCTTGCCGTGCCTCTCTATGAAAAGTTCGTTGCCCTCTGCCGGGACAAGGGCTTTCACGTGGAGACCGGCGAGTTTGGGGCTTCCATGGAGGTGGAGTCTGTTAACGACGGCCCCGTGACCCTCATTGTAGACACCGATCAGCTATAAGGAGAAATTGTCATGAAAATCGATTCCCTGGCCGTAGGGGCCATTGGCACCAACTGCTATATCCTTCAGGACGAGAAGGAGAAGGTCTGTGCCATTATCGATCCCGGCGACGAGGCAGAGCGCATCGAAAAAGCTGTTGAAAATACCGGCTGCACCCCCGTTATGATCCTGCTGACCCATGGCCATTTTGACCATTGCACCGCTGTGCGGGACCTGCTGGAGAGATGGCCGGACCTGCCGGTGTATATTCACGAAAGCGACGTTACCGACCGGGTTTCCGGCGGCTTTGACCTGCTGTTTCCCCGGCTCACAGAGAAAAACCAGCGGTACTACGGGGAGGGCGATTGCCTGAAGCTGGGCGGTCTGACCATCCGGGTGCTGGAGACACCGGGTCACTCTCGGGGCTCCGTGTGCTTGGTGGCGGGGGACGTGATTTTCTCCGGGGACACGCTGTTTTACGGCAGCTGCGGCCGCACAGACTTTGCCGGCGGCAGCTACGAGGACATTCTCCGCTCCCTAAAAAGGCTGGCGCAGCTGCCCGGACAGTACACGGTCTATCCCGGCCACGACCGGCCAACCGATCTGGACTTTGAGCGGCGGATGAATCCGTATATGAAGCAGGGATTGCGGGGATGAAGCTGATATTCAAGGGCCACGATGCCCGGTACGCCGTGGAGCAGAGTCTATTGGCGTTTTTTCCCCAGGAGCGCCCGGTGTATGACCCGGCGGCCCGGGAGGAGAATTGGGCCGCCGTCTCCCTGTCCTGCGGCAGCCAATATACTACATCCGTAACACAGATATACTATAACGGAAGCAGAGGAAAGGGTATAGCCCGTGTTATTATCGACCCTGCTGCGGACGAGTATGAAAAGGAGCGCCTGCGCCAGCGGGCGGTGAAGCTGAGCTTTTTCAAGGCGGCCCAAAAGGTCACGGGGGTGACTCCCACCTGGGGCGCCCTTACGGGCATCCGCCCGGCCAAGCTGGCGGCGGGCTACCTGGAAAAAGGAATGACGCCCCGGCAGGTGGATCATCTGCTGCGGGATACCTATTCCGTTTCCGAGACCCGGCGAGAGCTGTGCATCGAGGCGGCCCAGGCGGGGCTGAAGGCCAAGGCGGATTTAAAGCCCGAGGACATTTCCCTCTACATCGGCATCCCCTTCTGCCCCACCCGATGCGCCTATTGCAGCTTTGTGTCCCAGGCGGTGGAAAAGAGCTTCGCTCTTATGGAGCCGTATCTGGAGGTGCTGCTGGGGGAGATCACCCAAGCGGCACAGATGGTAAAGGATCTGGGGCTGAACGTGAAGAGCTTTTACATGGGCGGCGGTACGCCCACTACCCTCTCCGCCGGGCAGATGGATCGGCTCCTGACCCATCTGAATCAGAGCTTTGACCTGTCCCGCTGCGCGGAATACTGCATTGAGGCCGGGCGGCCGGACACCATCGACCGGGAGAAGCTCCAGGTGCTTTTAGACCACGGCTGCGACCGCATCAGCGTGAATCCGCAATCCCTGGAGGACAGCGTCCTCCGGGCCATTGGCCGCCGGCATACGGCGGCGGACATTGAAAAGACTATGGCCCTGGCTATGTCCATGGGCTTTCGGCATGTGAACATGGATCTCATTGCGGGCCTGCCCGCAGACACCCCTGAGGGCTTCCGGCGGACCCTGGATAAGTGCCTGTCCTTCGGGGCGGACAACATCACCGTGCATACCCTGGCCCTGAAAAAGGGCAGCCGCATCCTGCTGGAGGGGCAGAAGATCCCCACAGCGGAGGAGGTGGGGCAGATGCTGGACTATTCCATCGCTGCCCTGCGGGGGGCGAATTTTCACCCCTACTACCTCTACCGGCAGAAGTACATGTCCGGCAGCTTTGAAAACATCGGCTGGTGCATAAGCGGCGCGGAGGGACTGTATAATATCTATATCATGGAGGAGCTGCACAGCATCCTCTCCCTGGGGGCCGGGGGCTCCACTAAGATGGTGGACCCGGCGGCGGGGCGCATTGAGCGGGTGTTTCACGCCAAGTACCCCAATGAATACATTACCCGCCCGGAGAAGATACAGAAGAACCTGGAGGGCTTCGCCGCCTTTTATCGCGCAATAAGGAAATAATCCGCAAGGGCCGGGAGGAGGGATGGCTTTGCCCCGGCGAAAGCAAAACTTTATGGAGGGCGCTGCCGTCCTGACACTGGCGGTGGCCGCGACCAAGGTTATCGGGGCTGTGTATAAGATCCCCCTGGGAAACCTGCTGGATAAGGACGGCATGGCCCATTTCTATGTGGCCTACAACATATATAGCCTTCTGCTCATCGTGTCTACGGCGGGGCTGCCCCTGGCCCTTTCCCGCCTGGTGTCCCGGGCGGAGGCCATGGGCCGAGTGAACCAGAGAAAGCGCATCTTCCGGGTGACGGCAGGTGTGTTTTTCCTGCTGGGGGTGGTGTGCTGCGGTGTGATGCTGCTGTTTGCGGGGCCCCTGGCGGAGCTGCTGAACGACGGTCAGGCGGCTCCGGCCATCCGGGTGCTGGCTCCGGCGGTGCTTTTTGTGTGTGTATGCTCTCGGCCATCCGGGGCTATACCCAGGGCCGGGGAGATATGCGCCCCACGGCGGTGAGCCAGATCATTGAATCCACCGGCAAGCTGCTGGTGGGCCTTACGGCAGCCTGGCTGCTGACCCGGCGGCGGCCGCGCCCCATATGTGCGCCGCCGGGGCTATCTCCGGCGTCACCGCCGGGGCGGCGGTGAGCCTGCTGGTGCTGGCGGTGTGGCTTCTGCGCTCCCATGGGGGGCAAAAGGGCGCGGACATCCCGGACAGCCGCCGGGAGATCCTGCGCCAGGTGCTGGAGATCGGTATCCCGGTGACCCTGGGCTCTGTGGGCATGAGCCTCATTACCCTCCTGGACCAGGCATTGGTGCTGGGTACGCTGCAAAGCTCTCTGGGCCTGTCAGAAGCCGCTGCCACGTCCCTCTACGGGGAATACACCTTCGGCATGACTCTGTTTGCCCTGCCGGCCTCCTTTATGTATCCCCTGAGCATCAGTCTGGTGCCATCCATCGGCGCGGCCATGGCCGCAGGCCGTGCGGAGGCGGCGGCCAAAAATGCTGCCTCCGCCCTGAAGCTGGCCATGGTGCTGGCGCTGCCGGTGGGGGTAGGCATGTCGGTGCTGGCGGGGCCCATCCTGCAGCTGCTGTACCCGGCGGTGCCCCAGACGGCGGAGGCAGCCGCCTTCCATCTGCGCATCCTGGGCCTGGCTTCCGTGTTTGTGTGCCTGATGATCGCCACGGCGGGGATATTGCAGGCCTACGGCAAGGAGCGCATTCCGGTGGTGACGCTGCTCATAGGCGGGGGCGTGAAGATCGCCGCCAACTACCTGCTGGTGACAGACCCGGCCATCTCTATCCACGGGGCGCCCATTGGGACACTGCTGTGCTATGCGATTATCGCGGGGCTGAACCTGGCGGCCATTGCCGGGACCATACCCGGGCGGCTGCGCCTGGGGGGCGCGGCGGGAAAGCTGCTGGCATCCACCGGCGCCATGGCGGCTACCGCCTGGTGCGGATACGGCTTCCTGTCCCGGCACATGGGTGCAGGGGCGGCTACGCTGCTGGCTATTTTGGCGGCGGCGGTGGTATACATCGTGCTGGTGCTGGCGCTGGAGGTGCTGCGCCGGGAGGAGATCCTGCAGCTGCCAAAGGGCGAAAAACTGGCAAAATTTCTATATAAGTCATGAAAAATACGAATTCCTATTGCAATAAAGGGGAAACTATGGTAAATTTTACGAGGAAGCCGCGCTATGGCTACGAAGATCTGCTGGAGATCATCCGGCTGCTCCGCTCCCCGGAGGGCTGCCCCTGGGACAAGGTGCAGACCCATGCGTCCATCCGCCGGGGCCTGCTGGAGGAGGCGTATGAGGCCGCCGAGGCCATCGACCTGGATGACGCCGGGCTGCTGCAGGAGGAGCTGGGCGATGTGATGATGCAGGTGGTATTCCACGCGGACATTGAAAAGGACCGGGGCCGGTTCACCATGGAAGATGTGGTGGACGGCGTGGTAAAAAAGCTGCTGTACCGCCATCCCCATGTATTTGGGAGTGCCCACGAGGATAGCCCCGAATCCGTGCTGATAAGCTGGGATCAGCTGAATCGGGCGGAAAAGGGACAGGCGACCACAGGCGAGGCTATGGAGGCCGTGGCCCGGAGTCTGCCGGGCCTGTGGCGGGCGGAAAAGCTGCAGAAAAAGGCGGCGCGGACGCGGGCTTTGATTGGCCGGACATCTCCGGAGCGCTTTCAAAGCTGGAGGAGGAAGTCCGGGGAGCTGCGCCAGGCCGTGGAAACGGGCCGGGGCGTGGAGGAGGAGCTGGGCGATGTGCTGTTTGCCGCCGTGAAGGTGGGCCGCTTCGCCGGAATCGACCCGGAGGAGGCCGTGGCCGGCACCTGCGAAAAATTTATTCACCGGTTCCGGGCCGTGGAGGACGGCGCAAGGGAGCAGGGAAGGACTCTGGAGGATATGCCTCTGGAGGAAATGACCCAGCTGTGGAACCAGGCTAAATGATTCTGAAACGAGTCTTCGTTTGGAATATAGCATGAACAAAAAGGATAAAAATATGGGAGGAATTCAACATGAACAAAACTGAACTGATCGCTGCTGTTGCAGAGAAGAGCGGCCTGTCTAAGAAGGACAGTGAGGCTGCCGTTGCCGCTACCATCGCCGCCATCACCGAAGCTCTGAAGGCCGAGGACAAGGTGCAGATCGTGGGCTTCGGCTCCTTCGAGGTGAAGAAGAAGGCTGCTCACATGGGCCGCAATCCCCGCACCGGCGAGACCATGGAGATCGCTGCCAGCAAGAACCCCACCTTCAAGGCCGGCAAGGCTCTGAAGGACGCTGTGGCGGAGTAATTTCTGCATAGACCCCCGGTGCCGGTGCCTTTGCACCGGCACCGCTTTTTTTGGAGGAGTAGAGTATGCGATTGGATAAGTATTTGAAGGTGTCCCGGCTCATCAAGCGCCGCACCGTGGCCAACGAGGCCTGCGACAACGAGCGGGTATCGGTGAACGGGCGGGTGCAGCGGGCCAGCTACGACGTGAAGGTGGGCGACCGCATCTGCATCCGGCTGGGACAGCGGGAGCTGCAGGTGGAGGTGCTCAGCGTGCAGGAAAACGCCGGCAAGGCAGACGCCGCCGCCATGTACCGGGAGATCTCGCCGGACAAACCGTCATAATGGAGAGGGACTTTCCATACACTGAGAAAAAACGGTGTATGGGAGCTCTGTTTTTATGGCATATGAACTCAAGCAGGCGGCGGAGCTGAGCCAGCGCATTGAGCTGACAGGGGCGGGAACGCCTGACCGTGACCGGCGTGGAGGACGTGGAGCGGTTCGACGAACTGAGCGTGGTGATGCACACTGCGGCAGGGGGTGCTGGTGGTGAGCGGGGAGGACCTGCACATCGGGAAGCTGTCCCTGGACGGCGGGGAGCTGCTGGTGGAGGGACACATCGATGGGCTGAACTTTGAGGATGCGCCGGCGCGCAAGAGCTCCTTCTTTTCGCGGCTGCTGGGGTAACGGATGGAGCTTTATATCCGGCTGCAGGTGCAGACCATCGCGGCGGCCTTTGCCATGGGGTGTGCGGCGGCGCTGCTGTACGACCTGCTGCGCACCCTGCGCCTGGCCCGGCGGCGGCGGACGGTGACGCATTTGACGGATCTGGTGTATGTGCTGGCGGTGGGATGGGCATTTCTACAGTTTGCACTGGCTATAGGTCAGGGGGAGCTGCGGCTGTATGTGCCCTGCGCTGCCCTGGGTGCAATTTTCTCCTGGCGGGTGCTGGTGCCGCTTTTCGGCCTATCTGGCAGTTTTGGCTGGGCGCGGCAGTGTATATGGGGCGTCTTTATGGCAGCCGGTGCGGATGCTCTTTTTTGCAAAAAGTATGGATTTCAGCGGAAAAAGCCATTGCCTTTTTCAAAAATACTGTAAAAATAAAACTATACCGAAAAAAAGGCGCACTGCCGCAGGACGAGGAGGAGAAGCTTGAAGCAGGCGAAGAGAAAGAAGCGCAGAACACCCATTACTTTGGTGGTGCTGCTGGTGCTGCTGGCGGTGGTATCCGTGGAGCTGATCCGGGTGTATGGGCAGTTGGACAGCGCTAAATCGCAGCGGGAGACCATGAGCCAGGAGCTGGAGCAGCAGAAGAAGGAGAACAGCGCCCTGGAGTCCGACCTGAGCAAGGCGGGCGACGAGGAGTTTATCAAGGGCCTGGCCAAGGGATCAGCTGGGCCTGGCCGAGGACGGCGAGCGGATATTCTATGATGTCAATCATTAAGGCATATTTTTCGTAAAAGGAGAAGATACACACATTTATGGAGTTGGCGGTTGGGAGCATCGTCACCGGGAAGGTGACCACCATCACAAAGTTCGGCGCATTTATTGCTCTGCCGGGAGGAAAATCGGGCTGGTACACATTTCGGAGGTAGCGCCTACCTTCGTCAATGACGTACACGATTTCCTGGCGGAGGGGGCAGGAGGTCTCCGTGAAGATCCTGGCCGTACCCCGGAGGGGAAAATCAATCTATCCGTGAAGCAGGCATTGCCTGCCGGAACGTCCGGGAGCGTCCGACACGCCGTGAATCGGCACCGCGCCGGGCGGCTTTGCTTCTGCCCTGTTCCCGCCGAGCCGGCGGAGCAGACCTTTCGAGGATAAGCTCAAAAGCAGTTTATGTCCGTGTCGGACAGCAATCAATCCGAGCTCAACCGCTATATGGCCGCTGCGGAAAGCGCGGCGGAAGCCGCCGCCGGAAGTGGAATAGAATAAGCACCCTGCAGCGGCAAGGTGCTGTGCCTGCCATGTAAAAGCAGCTATGGAGAATAACTGTAGCAAGCCCGGTTCGGCCTTTTGCTGAACCGAGGGTTTTTCAGCACCAAGGTCGCAGCGGAGCACAGAATAAGCAGACCCTATTCAGCGGGAGCTTCTCGGCTTCACGCAGCGTTTCCTTACGCTATGCAATGAAAAAGCTGACCCCCCATTTTTGTGAGTGCCAGCTTTCAATTTACAGCCGCACGCCGAGGCTGTGCGGCGCCTGTTTTGATGTGCGATTCTGTTTGAAGGAAAGCCGGTTGCGTAGGCTTCTCAAATGGAAGGCTTGTCGGCACAGGCCCAACAGGCCTTTATTCTTATACTGGCTCGTATTCAACATATTGAAACCTCAGGCCGTTTTCCTCCTGGATCTCACTGGCGGCGACTATCCGCCAATGGGGGTCGTCTCATCCAGGCTCGGGAAGAAGGCATCCGCCGGAGCTTCGGATAGCACCTTGGTGACATAGACCCGGGTGCAATTGGGCAGCAGCTGCTCGTATACCGCCTGACCACCGATGACAAAGGCATCGCTGCCGGCCAATGCCAGCAGCTCCTCCAGGGAGTGGACGGCCTCCGCCCGGTCCGGAATAAACCTTTTCTGCCGGGTCAGCACTAAATTGCGGCGATTGGGCAGCCCTCGCCCCCCTGGGAGGGATTCCAACGTTTTGCGGCCCATGATAACCGTATGGCCGGTGGTAAGGGCCTTAAAACGCTGCAGATCGGCGGAAATACGGAACAGCAGATGGCCGTCTTTGCCGATGCCCCCAGCTTTGACTCACGGCTACGATAGCCTGCATAGACACCCCCCTCAGATGGCCACGGGGATCTTGTCCTCAAAGGGCTGGGGATCATACCCCTCCAGTGAGAAGCTGTCCCGGGTGAACTGATAGAAATCCGTGACGGCAGGGTCCATGATGAATTTGGGCGCCGGACGGGGCTCCTTTTCCAGCATCTTTTCGATGATGGGCACATGGCGGTCGTAGATATGGGCATCGGCGATGACATGGACCAGCTCCCCCGGCCTCCAGCCCCGATACCTGGGCCATCATATGGACCAGCACTGCGTACTGCACCACGTTCCAGTTGTTGGCGGCCAGCATATCCTGGCTGCGCTGATTCAAAATGGCGTTGAGGGTGCGGCCCGACACATTGAAGGTCATGGAGTAGGCGCAGGGGTAGAGGGCCATCTCGTGCAGATCCTGGAAATTGTAAATATTCGTAAGAATGCGGCGGCTGGCGGGGTTATGCTTCAGGTCATAGAGCACCCGGTCCACCTGATCCATGTCTCCCTCGGGATAGTGGTGCTTCACTGCCAGCTGGTAGCCGTAGGCTTTTGCCGATGGAGCCGGTCTCATCAGCCCAGCTGTCCCAGATGTGGCCCCGGAGGTCATGGATGTTGTTGGACTTTTTTGCTGCCAGATCCACAAAAGCTCATCGATGCAGGTCTTGAAGTAGGTGCGGCGCAGGGTCAGGATGGGGAACTCCTCCTGCAAATTATAGCGGTTCACAAGACCGAACTTTTTCACCGTGTGGGCGGGGGTACCGTCCTCCCAATGGGGACGCACCGCAAGGTCCGTGTCCCAAACACCGCTATCCAGTATATCGCGGCAGTTGGCCTTGAAAATTTCGTCCGCGCGGCTCATAGGCGGATCCTCCTTTTTATCTCTGTTTTTCCAGCTCCGCCAGGATACGCTTGGCGATGGCAGGGTCGGATTCGTAGTAGACGTATTCTCCGTTTACCCGCTGGGTATCCTCGGAGCCCTTGCCGCCCAGGACCACCACGGAGCCTACGGGGGCCTCCCGCAGGGGGCGCGCTCCACGGCGATGGTGCGGTCCGGCTCGCTGATAATTTCCGCCTTGCCGTCGGCGGCAGCGTGGGCCAGGCGGATGTCGATGTCCCGGGGATCCTCAAAAGTCCGGATCGTCGGCGGAGAAGAACACCCGGTCGGCATATTTACCCGCAGGCCTCACCCACGCCCTGGATCCGGGCAGGGGGCGCTGGCCGGCTACACCGATGACCACAGTGACAAACTTGCCGGGATAGTCCTTCTTCAGGGCCTTCAGCACCGCCTGGCAGCTGATGCCGTTGTGCATATAGTTAATGAACACCTTCAGGCCCGCTCCTTCCATCACATCCGCCCGGCCCGGCACCACCAGGTGCTCCAGCGCAGCGGAGATGACAGAAGGGTCGCCGCCCATATCACGGCCCACGGCGATGGCGGCCAGGGCGTTTTCAATGTTGAAAAGACCGTCCATTGCGATCTTATAGGTGTCATGGCGGCCGGTGGCCTTTTCCGTGACGGTGAAGGCATAGCCCCGGGGAAGCTTTTGAATGTTGGAGGCGGCATAGTCGCACTCGCCGTCCTCCGCCATGCCTACCACGATGGTGCGGTCGGCCTTTTGGCGGCGGTGGCAAGGACATGGTCAAAATAGTCCGTGCTGCGGACGATGATCGCTACATCGGAATTTTCCAGCAGAGCCTCCTTGCACCGGAGATAGTCCTCCATGGTGGGATGCTCGTGGGGGAGATGTGGTCGGGGCCGATATCCAGGAAAATACCGTAGCGGAAGTGCTGGCCGTAGGTCCGGTGGACCTGGTAGGCCTGGCTGCTGATCTCAGCGGTGACCACGGGCAGCTTGTGCTTCCGGGACTCGGCAAAGAGCTGCTGCATTTCCAGAGACTCAGGCGTGGTCAGATGGGTGTAGGTCACCTGGCCGCCCATGTCATGCTCCATACCGGAGAGAAGGCCGGTTTTCGTGCCGGTTACGGCATCCATGACCGCGTGGGTCATATAGGTAGTGGTGGTTTTGCCCTTGGTGCCGGTGATGCCTACCAGAGTGAAGGCGTCGGAGGGACGGTCATAGAACCACTGGGCTGCCAGGCTCTGGGCCTTTCGCACATCGCTGACGATGAGGGAGAGGGAGGGGGCAATCCGCCTGCTGCTCCTCGGCCATATAGCACACGGCACCGGCCTCCCGGGCCTTGAGAAGGTACTCAGGTTTGAAGCCATAGCCCTTGCAGATGAACAGGTCACCGGGGCTTACAGTGCGGGAGTCATTGTTGAGGCCCAGGATCTCTATATCCCGACCGGTGCCGGAACGCAGCAGGCCGGCGGCATGGAGAACAGACTCCAAAGAATTGGTGTGCTTCATAAAAGAAACCTCCTTTTTATTACGGGGCTGTCAGGCAAACCTGATCTTCCAATCCGTGAGATTATAAAATGGGTCGGTGAGAGAGGGGGTCAGGCCCTGGATCACACCGGAGATGGTGAGAACGGAGCTGCGCTCAAAGCAGATGGGTGCGAAGGGCATCTGCGCCTGAAACGCCGCATACAGCTTGGCGGCTGCGGTGTCATGGGCAGACCCCTGGGCCGTGCGCTCGGCCGCCAGAAGAGCGGTGAGGTCGGTGCCTGCGTAGCGGCCATAGTTGCACGAGCCGGTGAGAAGCTCCGTCAGGTCCCAATCGGCGGTCATTTTATACTCGCCGTAATACAGGTCAAAATTCCCGCTTTTCAGCCGGGCGACAAACTCGCTCCAGGGTACGGCGGCAATGGAAACCTGCAGCGCCGAGGTGCTCAGGGCGGCGGCGATCTTGGCGGCAGCATCCCGCTTGTGGGCGCTCTCAGAGTTCACCAGCAGCGTTACGGACACGGGGGAGGCATCAGAGCCGTAGCCCGCGGCGGCAATGGCTGTGTTGAAGTCATCGGGAGAGTAGGCCTGGGGCTGCTTGTCCGGATAGAGAGCGGAGGAGGGGTGGATGGGATACTCCGCCGCCGTGCCGTGGCCCATGAGGAAGGAGCTGACGCAGCCGGCACGGTCAATACCCTGGCTGACGGCCCGGCGCAGCTCGGCGCTATTAAAGGGCGCCCGGGAGGTGTTAAAGCCCAGATAGTGCAGCACGGTGGTGTCGGCGTCCGTAAAATCGCCGGAGGACACGGCCCCGGTGGAGGCAGTGTCGGACAAGTCACAGTGCAGCAGCTGCACCTCCCGGGCGTAGAAGGCATAGGAAACGGTGTCGCTATTCTTGCAGGTGTAGAGGTCGATGCGATCCATAGGGAGGGACTTCTGCTGCCACCAGCTCCGGTTGGCCGTGAGGTAGGCACCCTCCGTCCCGGCGGCGGCTACATAGGCATAGCGGCCGGTGCCCAGGGGCACGAGATCGGTCTCCGTGCCCGATTTAACAATGGGGATGTCCAAAAGGGAGATGAAGGAGGAGTTGGGCCGGGTGAGACGGATGACGAGGGTCTGCGCCCCATCGGCACGGATGGAGGCCACCTGGCTGAGACGGCCGCTGTAGCGGGCGGAGGTCTGAGCCCGGCGCACAGTGGCAGCGGCGTCAGAGGCGGTGAAGGCGGAGCCATCGGTAAAGGTGACGCCGCTGCGCAGCTGGATGGTCCAGGTATAGCTGGCGGCATCGTAGCTCCACGATTGAGCCAGGACGGCCTGGGGCTGCATTTCCAGATCCAGCTGCACCAGCCCCTCATAGAGCAGGCAGCCGATGTCCTGCTGGGTGCCGTCACCGCAGGTGACGGGATCCAGGGTCAGACCCTGGAGATAGGGCAGGGCAAAGGAGCTGATGGAGACATCCTTGTCCTTGTTTTTCTGCTGATAGTAGTCAGCCAACTCGTCGTAGATCTGATTGGAGTCGGCATCGGCAGCGGTACCGCTGCAGCCCAGCAGGGACAGCAGCATCCCCAGGGCCAGAAGCAGGCAGAGCAGACGTTTTTTTCTCATGTGAGTTCCTCCAGTGCCAGTAGGGCAATCTGCGCGCCCCGGGCGTTTCCCACCTTACGGTGGGACCAGTACAACTCCTGACGGCAGGCGGTGCAGTGGGGGCAGACGTCAATGCTTGTGACGCCCAGGCTTTGCAGCCAATGGGCGTTGATCCCCTTGAGGTCGATGTGCCATTTTTTGCCCCGGCGGGTCATGAAGGGATCGGCTTGGGCGCCCAGGGCATCGTGCATGGCGGCGGGGACATCATCGTCCGTTTCAAAGCAGCAGGGACCGATGGACGGACCCAGGGCGCAGAGCAGGTCTGCCGGCTCCGTGCCAAAGGCATCATGCATTTTCAGGGCGGTTTTGGCCGCGATGCCGGCAGCGGTGCCGCGCCAGCCTGCGTGGACGGCCCCAATGGCCCGATGCACCGGATCAAAGAGCAGGATGGTGCCGCAATCGGCGGAAAAGACCACCAGAGAAAGACCGGGGCAATCGGTGATGAGGGCGTCCACATCCGTATAGTCCCGGGGGTGGAGGAGGCCCTTGCCGGCGTCCTGGTCCGTGACCTGACGGATATTCTCCGAATGGGTCTGCTGAGTGAAAACAGTGCTCTCCGGCGCAACGCCCACAGCGGCGCAGAATCGGCGGTAGTTCTCCCACACATTTTCGTCACTGTCGCCCCGGCTGATGCCCAGGTTCAGGCTGTCCCAGGGGGCGGGGCTGACGCCGCCTAAGCGGGTGGAGAAGCCGTGACGCACCGGCTGGCCATCCAGCAGGGAGCTGGACAGCCACAGCAGGCCGTTATTTTGATGGGTGAGAAAGGACATGGCGGAAGCTCCTTTAAAGAGAGGGGGACGGGGATTACGGATTGCCGCACCGGTGACATCGGTCACTGGTTCGCAATGACAGGGCATAGGCGAGATTGAATTTTTCAGGCGTTTCTGCCGCAGCAGTTCTTGTATTTTTTGCCGCTGCCGCAGGGAAATCGGCGAAGCGCCGCCGGTGGCGGATGCAGCGAGGCGATTTCGAGGAAGTGCCCCGATTGGCCGGCACGACGGTGCCGGGGAATCGGCTGGCACGACGGTGTTACCCCGGCGGCTCAGTAGGATTTTTCGGGACAGGGAAAGGGTCAGGCGTTTCTGCCGCAGCAGTTCTTGTATTTTTTGCCGCTGCCGCAGGGAAATCGGCGAAGCGCCGCCGGTGGCGGAAGAAGCGAGGCGATTTCGAGGAAGTGCCCCGATTGGCCGGCACGACGGTGCCGGGGAATCGGCTGGCACGACGGTGTTACCCCGGCGGCTCAGTAGGATTTTTTCGGGACAGGGAAAGGGTCAGGCGTTTCTGCCGCAGCAGCAGTTCTTGTATTTTTTGCCGGAGCCGCAGGGAAATCGGCGAAGCGCCGCCGGTGGCGGATGCAGCGAGGCGATTTCGAGGAAGTGCCCCGATTGGCCGGCACGACAGTGCCGGGGAATCGGCTGGCACGACGGTGTTACCCCGGCGGCTCAGTAGGATTTTTCGGGACAGGGAAAGGGTCAGGCGTTTCTGCCGCAGCAGTTCTTATACTTCTTGCCGCTGCCGCAGGGGCAGGGGTCATTGCGGCCGATCTTCTGGACCCGGCGGGGCTGCTTTTTCACGGTGCCGTCACCGCCGACGCTCTCGCCGGTGGCCTTGGCCACCCGCTCACGCTTGATCTCCTGATCCTTCTTGATGCGCACGGAGTAGAGCCGCCGCACGGTTTCGGATTGGATAGCGGAGATCATCTCCTCGAACATATCCAGGGATTCCTTCTTGTAGGCGATGATGGGATCGGTCTGGGCATAGGCCCGGAGGCGGATGCCCTGGCGCAGGTCGGCCATGGCGTCAATGTGGTCCATCCAATATTCATCCACCACCCGCAGCAGCACCACACGCTCCACCTCGCGCATGACGGGGGAGGTGAACTCCTGTTCCTTCTGCTCGTAGTAGGCGGCGGCCGCGGCAGTGAAGGCCTCGGTAACATCGGCGGCGGTCTTTTCCTTCAGCTCCTCGTCGGTAAAGCGGACGGTGAACTTGGGGAAGTACAGCCCCTCCACCTGGCGCAGCAGCTCCCGGCAGGAGGCGGCATCCAGATGGTCGTTCTCGGCGAAATACTCCGCTACCAGGTGGGAGATGGAGGTGTTCATCATGTTCATGATGATGTTCTTCACATCCAAACCGTCCAGCACCTGCTTGCGCTGGCCATAGATGATCTCCCGCTGCTTGTTCATGACATCGTCGTACTCCAGCACGGACTTACGGGCCTGGAAGTTCCGGGACTCCACGGTGGTCTGGGCCTGCTCGATGGCGCGGGTGAGGATCTTCTGCTCGATGGGGGTGTCCTCGTCAATATTCAGCCGCTCCATCATGTTGGTGACCCGCTCGCCGCCGAACAGGCGCATGAGGTCATCCTCCAGGGAGATGTAAAACCGGGTCTCACCGGGGTCGCCCTGACGGCCTGCACGGCCGCGGAGCTGATTGTCAATACGGCGGGAGTCGTGGCGCTCGGTGCCGATGATGAACAGGCCGCCGGCCTGACGCACCCGGTCGGCCTCACCGGCGATCTCCTCCTTGTGCTGGCGGAGCTTCTCGGCAAAGAGCTTCCGGGCGCTCAGAATCTCCTCGTCCTCGGTCTCGGCGTAGCCGGTGGCCTCGGCGATGAGCTCATCGGTCATGCCCGCCTTGCGCAGGTCGGTTTTAGCCAGATACTCGGCGTTGCCGCCCAGCATAATATCCGTACCACGGCCTGCCATGTTGGTGGCCACGGTGACGGCGCCGAACTTGCCGGCCTGGGCCACGATCTCCGCTTCCTTCTCGTGGTTCTTGGCGTTGAGCAGATTGTGCTTGATGCCCTCCCGGGTCAAGAGCTTGCCCAGCAGCTCATTTTTCTCGATGGAAACCGTACCCACCAGCACCGGCTGGCCCTTTTCGTGGCACTCTTTGATCTGCCGGATGACGGCCCGGTATTTGCCGTTTTCGGTCTTATACACCGCATCCTCATTGTCAATACGGATCACGGGGCGATTGGTGGGGATCTCCACGATGTCCAGCTTGTAGATGGTGGAGAATTCTTCCTCCTCTGTCAGGCCGTACCGGTCATACCGGAGAGCTTATTATACAGACGGAAATAATTCTGGAAGGTGATGGTGGCCAGGGTCTTGCTCTCCCGTTGGACGGACACATGCTCCTTGGCCTCGATGGCCTGGTGCAGACCCTCGGAGTAGCGGCGGCCGAACATCAGACGGCCCGTGAATTCGTCCACAATGATGATTTCCCCGTCCTTGACCACATAGTCCACATCCCGCTTCATGGTGCCGTGGGCCTTGATAGCCTGGTTGATGTGGTGGGCGATGGTGCTGTTTTCGGGGTCAGACAGATTCTCCAGGCTGAAGAACTCCTCGGCCTTGGCGATGCCCCGGGCGGTGAGAGTGGCGGTTTTGGCCTTTTCATCCACCACATAGTCCGCGTCGATGGTGGGGTCCTCCTCGGCCTTGTCATCGGTTTCGGTGACTACATATTTTTTGAGGCGGGCGGCAAATTGCTCGGCCTGGTCATAAAGTTGAGTGGATTTTTCCCCCATGCCGGAAATGATAAGGGGAGTGCGGGCTTCATCGATAAGGATGGAGTCCACCTCGTCCACGATAGCGAAGTGGTGGCCCCGCTGGACCTGTTCGCTGGCGTAGAGGGCCATGTTGTCGCGCAGGTAGTCAAAGCCCATCTCGTTGTTGGTGCCATAGGTGATGTCGGCGGCGTAGGCGGCCTGGCGTTCGGCCTTGGACAGATCATGGATGATAAGGCCCACGGAAAGACCCAGGAAGCGATGGACCTTGCCCATCCACTCCGAGTCGCGCTTGGCCAGATAGTCGTTGACGGTGACGATGTGGACGCCCTGGCCGGTGAGGGCGTTGAGGTAGGCGGGGAGGGTGGCCACCAGGGTCTTACCTTCACCGGTCTTCATCTCGGCGATGCGGCCCTGGTGCAGCACGATGCCGCCGATGAGCTGCACCCGGTAGGGGCGCAGGCCCAGCACCCGGTCCGCTGCCTCCCGGACGGTGGCAAAGGCCTCGGGGAGAATATCGTCGGTAGTCTCGCCATTTTGCAGACGCTCCTTGAACTCGGCGGTTTTTGCCTGAAGCTGGGCGTCAGTGAGGGCTTTATACTCCTCCTCCAGCGCCTCGATCTTATCGGCGATGGGATAGATCTTTTTCAGCTCGTGGTCACTGTATGTACCGAAAATCTTGGTCAGCAGGCCCATATCTAAAACTTCCTTTCCATGCAGTAAGTGTTTGCAGATTGATACTAAAGTATACCACACTTTTTTTGCATATGCAAATACTTCCGACGCGGGGAAGCGGTGCCGGCTTCCAGGCTGAATTCAGGCCCCCGTCACCCGGCGGAAGTGCTGCAAGCACCCTAACTTCGTCACCTCCTCCGGCTGCGATATTCCTCCGCTGAGCCCTAAAGAGCGATTCCTTATCCCTATCTCATTAATAAAGCGCCGGGCGCACATCAAATATGCGATGTGCGCCCGGTGTGATTTTAACCTTCAGATCTTATTCGGCTTTAAAGGACATGCACTCCACATAGTTGTCCATGAAAACGGGGCTTGAGCTCAGGTCCACGGTCTCGGACATTTCCGCCAGAGCCGTGCCCTGGGCCTGGAATTCGCCCCGCAGCAGCATCATGGACGCGCCCGCCAGAGCGGCGTTGCCGATGGCACAGGCCCGGCCCTCCAGCTCCGCCGGGAACAGGCCTATGCAGGCGGCGCTGTGCAGATTCAAAATGCTGCCGAAGCCACCGGCAATGATGAGCCGGTGGAGGCCCTGAGTGCCCATACCCTCTGTTTCCAGCAGGGTCAGCATGCCTGCGCAGATGGCGCTCTTGGCCAGCTGCAGCATCCGGATGTCCTTTTGGGTCAGGGCTACCTCCGGCGTCAGGGGATATTCGGCCTCCTCGCCGGTAAAGGCGCCGGTCTCGTCGATGATCTTCTCTCGGCAGAACACCGCCGCCGCATCGATGATGCCGCTGCCGCAGATACCCGCAGCGGGGGCATCTGCGATGGTATGGCAGCAGAGCTTGCCGCTATCCCAGGTCACTCGGTCGATGGCTCCGGGGCTGGCCTGCATGCCCCGGGAGATGGCGGCGCCCTCAAAGACCGGGCCCGCTGCGGTGGAGCAGCACAGCAGGCGGCCCTCATGCCACAGAGCCAGCTCGCCATTGGTGCCGATGTCCGCCAGCAGGGCGCTCTCCGCCCGGGTACAGATCTGGCTGGCCACCAGGGCCGAGGTGATGTCAGCCCCTACAAAGGCCGACATGCATCGGGGAAGGTATAGTCTGGCCCCGGGCGCCGCCGAGAGCGTCAGCTCCTCCGGCTCCGCGTACCGGCCGAACAGCTCGTCTGCGAGAAAGGGCGCGTGGGATAGGCAGTCCACATCCCGGCCGGTAAGCAGGTACAGCATGGTGGTGTTGCCTGTGAGGACCACGGTGTCCACCGCGGCGGCCTCTATCCCTGCATGGGTCTCCATCTGCCGCAGCAGGGCGTCCACCCCGTCCCGAATGCACCTGGCCAGGGCCTCCCGGCCCCCGGCCAGGGACTTTTCTATGCGAGAAATGACGTCCGCACCGTACACCCGTTGGGGGTTGGGGGCTGCCGCCTGGGCCAGGAGGGTGCCGCTCCGGTCATAGAGCCGGGCGGCCAGGGTGGTGGTGCCGATGTCCACCGCTGCGCCATATTTTTCAAAGATGGGTGCCGGGGTAAAGGCGGGCATGGCACCGTCGCCGCTGATGGCCTGCACGGCCCGGCTGGCGTCTAACACCACGGTGCAATCGCCCTCCACCGTGGCAAGACACGCCAGGCGGAAGCCCTCCTGCAGGGCCCTCGGACCCAGCAGCGCCGTCTCCTGAGGCCCGGCCGGAGATACCCGGCCCTGTACCGTTACCCGGCACTTGCCGCAGCGGCCGTGGCCGCCGCAGGGGGTCTCCACCCCGCCGCCCAGGGCGTGGAGCAGCAGGGCCCCCGCCGGAATCTCCCGGACGGACACCTTTCCATTTGGCGCGTAAATGGTTACCTTGGGCATGTCGTTCCTCCCTATAGCAAACGGGCAAAACCTCTGCTTTACAGGGACTTTGCCCGCATATAATTATGAGTGATCGCTCCGGCCGCCTTTCTGCCCGGCAGTGTGGGAGCAGCGCGGGACAGAGTGAACCTATCCATCATTTGGCTTGCAGGCTTCATAGCAGTGGGCGGCTGAGGCATCAGTCTTTATAGACATTTTATGGCATATGCTTACCTGTGGGTTGTAAGTAGTATAGCATAGGAAAACTATGATTGAAATATAAAAATGGCGTTTTTCTGCAGCTATGAGAAAAAGAAATATAGTGCGTGAGAGCTTGCATCATAACCGGTGCCGTTGGGGGCGATGCCGGCTATGCGCACAGCAGACTATAAGCCCTTTGCAGTGATTGTTTCAGTAAAAAAAGGTGAGGCCCGCCGGGTCTCACCTTTTTTACCATATGAACCGCCCGGCACAGCCTCAGCCTACGGCATACCGGGCGAAGGTGTTATTTACCAGGTCGTCAAAGGGCACCCACTGGCTATGCGCCAGCTCGCCGGCCTGCTCCATCACCGTCTCCAGCCGCTCCAGAGCTTGCTGCTCCATAATGGGTGTGGCGTTCCAGGCGTCGATCTGCCGATGTCGGGCGGTGACGGCCTCCAGCTCCTCCAGGCTCGTGTCCGGAAACTGATCCACAATGGCCTCGGCCACCTCTCGGTCCGTGTGCTCGGCCACCCATTTTTGGGCCTTGGCAATGGCGTTTACGAACCGCTGGGCGGTGTCGGCATTATTTTCCAGCCAGCTGAGATTGGCAAAGTAGGCGGTGTAGGGAATCTCGCCGCTCTCCTGGCCGATGGAGGTGAGCACATAGCCTTGGCCGGCGGCTTCCACCTGAGTGGCAGTGGGCTCAAAGAGGGCCACATAGTCCCCCTGGCCGCCGGTGAAGGCCCCGGCCATCATGTTGAACTGCACGGAGGTATCTACCGTTACGTCCACCCCGGGGGTCAGGCCGTTCTGCCGCAGGACATATTCCAGGGTCATCTCCGGTACGCCGCCCTTGCGACCGCCGATGATGGTCTTGCCCCGGAGATCCTCCCAGGAGAAGGGACTCTCTGTGCGGCCCACCAGGAACGAGCCGTCCCGTTTGGTCAGCTGGGCGATGATCTGGGTGTGGTCGGCCTTGCCCTGGTTATACACATAGATGCTGGCCTCAGGCCCCGCCAGGCCGATGTCCGATTGGCCGGAGACCACAGCAGTCATGACCTTGTCGGCCCCGCCGCCGTTGGTAAGCTCCACCTGCAGGCCCTCGGCCGCAAAGAATCCCTGGCTCATGGCCACATACTGGGGCGCATAAAACACCGAGTGGGTGACCTCGTTGAGCCGCACCACTGTGGCGTCCTGCTTGCCGCAGGCGCACAGCCCCGGCACGATCATCAGTGCAGCCAGCAAAAATGTCAGCAGTTTTTTCATAGTCCTTTCCCCCAAAAACGATTCAAAAATTTTTCCACCCACAGCACCAGCCGGTACATCACCACCGCCGCCGCTGCCAGGATCACCACGCTGGTCATGACCAGATCCATGTTGAACACCTGGGAGCCATAGACGATGAGATACCCCAATCCGGCCTGCGAGATCAGAAACTCCCCCATGATGACGCCCACCCAGGAAAGCCCCACGTTCACCTTCAGGGTGGAAAAAAGGGTGGGCGCGTTGGCCGGGAATACCAGTAGCCAAAGGATCTGCCAGCGGCTGGCCCCCAGAGAGCGCATGAGGCGGATCTTCTCCCCGTCCGTGGAGAGAAATCCCTGATACATATTCAGAATGGTCACGATCAGCGAAATGGCCAGGGTCATGATGATGATGGCCCCCTGACCGGCCCCCATCCACACAATGAAAATGGGGCCCAGGGCCGTTTTCGGCAGGGCGTTGAGCACCACCAGGTAGGGGTCCAGGATCCGGGCCAGCTTTCCCGACCACCACATGCAGATGGCCACCACTGTGCCTATTGCGGTGCCGGAGAGGAAGCCGATGACCGTTTCGCCGCAGGATACACCGATATGCCGCCACAGATCGCCGCTGCGGCAAAGGGATGCGGTGGTGGCCATGCGGCTGGGACAGCTGGTGAGGAAGCCATCAGACAGGCCTATCCGGCAGCTCAGCTCCCACAGGGCCAACAGACCCAACAGCAGAGCAATCTGCCACAGATGCACCTGCCGATTCTGCCGCCGGTTGGCCAGCAGATAGGCCTGCCGGGCCGGGGAAGGGGGGGCGCTATTCATGGTGATCCAGCTCCTTCCATATGGCTTGAAAATAGGTGTGAAAGGCCTCAGTGTCCCGGCGCTCCAAGGGCGACAGATTTTGCAGGGCCGTCAGGTCGTGGGTGCTTTTCACCACGGCGGGCCGGGCGCTGAGAACGAAAATGCGGTCGGAGAGGCTGATGGCCTCGGAGATGTCGTGAGTGACCAGAAGGGCGGTTTTTCCCTCATGGCGGATGATGCGGCTGATGTCCGAGGACACCGACAGCCGGGTCTGAAAATCCAAAGCCGAAAACGGCTCATCCAGCAGCAGGATTTTCGGGTTTGTGGCCATGGTGCGGATGAGGGCGCATCGCTGACGCATGCCGCCGGAGAGCTGGGAGGGCCGCTTTCCGGCAAACTCCCACAGACCGTAGCGCTTGAGCAGCGCGTCGGCATAGGCCAGGGTCTCGGGGGTGCGGTTTTTGGTGACGGTAAGCCCCAGGGTCACGTTGTCCCGGATAGTGCGCCAGGGAAACAGCTGATCCCGCTGGGGCATGAACCCGACCTTCCCGGAGGGACCGCGGACGGGGGCGCCGTCCACCTCCACCGTGCCGGCGGTAAGAGGCTCCAGCCCGGAGACCACCGACAGCAGCGTGGATTTGCCGCAGCCGGAGGGGCCCACCACGCTGCAGAACTCCCCCGGGGCGATGTCTATGTCCACCCGCCGCAGGGCCTCCACCTCGCCGTCGGGCGCCTGATACACAAAGGACGCGCCGCGAAGATGAATCATTTGATCTGCCTCCTTTGCTGAGAGAATGACTCTCCGTGGTCATACTATGCCGCCGGGACGGAGGGGGTGCGGAGAGAAGCCTGCCGAAAACCCCTCCGGTTTTTTTCCGACAAAAGGCTTGCAGGCTGCTGCGCGCAGAATTCCGGCGCGAAGCGCCGGAATTCCACTACTTATCGCGCGAGAGGAAATGATTGCAATTTTTCGCGTCTGCGGACGTGAACTCCGGGAAGAAAAAAAGGAACCGCTGAGGCGGTTCCTTTTGAGGTGTGTGGGGATATAGGGCGTTATTGACAGGCGGACTCGTTAGGCGCAGCGGCGGAGGGAACGGCGTCCAACTCCTTCACCCAGCAGCGGCGGCGCTTATGCTGCTCCAGGGGAAAATTCTGCCACTGGGTCTGCACCTTCTCGTTTTCCTCCAGCATGGGGCCGGTTTCGGCGTAGCGGATGCCCATTTTTCGGCAGCCCTGCATCACCTTGCTGAGAATGATGGCGTTGACGCCCTTTCCCTGAAGGTCCGGCCGAACGGCAATGAGCAGCAGGTCAATGGTGTCATTTTTCCGGAAGGCGTGGAGCACATGAACCCAGCCTGTGGGCAGCAGCCGGCCCCGGCTCTTTTTCAGCGCCTCGGCAATGCTGGGGGCGCTGACACCAAAGGCCACCAGCTCGTCCTGTTCATTGAGAACAAAGCAGGTAAGCTTGGGGTTGATGAGGGGGGCGAACTTCATGCTGTACTTTTTGACCTGTGCCGGGGTCAGATCCACGGTGCCGTAGAGCGGGGCATACGCCTCGTTCACAAGCTGGAAAAAGGGCTTCAGCAGGGGGAAATAGCCCAGCCGGGTGCGGACCTCCAGGATGTGCAGCTTCTGCCGCCGCTGCACATAGGCCGAGAGCTTGGCCCAGCGGGCGATGGTTTTTCATCTTCAGGAGCGGAAATGAGATTTTCCACCCAATCCACGTCTTTTACATAGCCAAGAGCTGCCATGTGCTGCATATAATAGGGGTGGTTGTAATATGTAAAGAAGCAGCTGCGGCGGTCAAAGCCCTCCACCAGCATGCCCTCCCGGTCCATGTCCGTGAAGCCCAGGGGACCGTGTACGGCGGAGCAGCCCAGCTCCCGGGCCCAGTTCTCCACTATTTCAAACAGGGCGGAGGAAACCTCTATGTCGTCAATGAAATCCACCTGGGTGAAGCGCAGGCGGTTGGTGCCCCACTTTTCATTGGATTTATGGCTGAGTATGGCGCCGATGCGGCCGACGATCTCAGAGCCGCGCATGGCCAGCCAGCAGCGGGCATCGCAGTAGGAAAAGGCGGGGTTTTTCTTCCTGTTCCAATCCTCCATATCATCGCTGTAGGTGGCGGGGACGAACTGGGGCACATCTTTATATAATTGATTCGGGAAGTCCACAAACTGGCGCAGCTGGCGGTGAGTGGTTACTTCAACGATGGAAACCATGGGCAATATCCTCCTAATCTAAACCAAAGTCATTCTACCCTGGCCTGTGGAAAATAGCAAGGCTTTTTGCTAAGGAGACAGAAAGAATACAAAACGGGGAAAAAGAAAAAAATATAAAAAAGGTCTTTCACTGGGCAGAAATTTTTGGTATAATCCATCATAGATAATAATCTGTATTTTAGAATAGATCTGCGAAAGGTTCACAAGGAGGCGCTACTATGATTAAGATCGGTATCATTGGCTGCGGCAAGATCGCCCAGACCCGGCACCTGCCGGAGTACGCTACCAACCCCGATGCCAAGCTGGTGGGCTATTATGACAAAATCAGCTCCCGCGCCGTCCAAATGGCGGAGAAATATGGCGGAAAGGTGTATGATTCCTATTACGATCTGATAAACGACCCGGAGATCGATGCGGTGTCCGTGTGCGTGGAAAACCGCAACCATGCCGAGATCACCAACGCCGCTCTCTACGCCGGCAAACATGTGCTGGTGGAAAAGCCCATGGCTGTGACTCTGGCGGAGTGCGAGTCCATGGTGGCCGCTGCCGAGTTTAACGGCAAGCACCTGATGGTGGGCCACAATATGCGCTTTGACCCTGTGCATCGCCGGGCCAAGGAGCTGCTGGAGGCGGGTGTCATCGGCGACATCATCACCTTCCGCACCACCATCGGCAACGCCGGGCCTGAGGGGTGGTCCCCGGACCGGGACGCCTGGTTCTTCGATAAGGACAAGGCCGCTATGGGCGCCCTCAGCGATCTGGGCATCCACAAGCTGGACCTGCTGCAATACCTCACCGGACAGACGGTCATCGAAACCACCGCCAAGGTGATGACCTTGAATAAGCACGACGACCACGGACACTTCATCGGCGTGGACGACAACGCCCTGTGCATCCTGCGCATGAATGGCGGCGCCGTGGGCACCCTGGCAGCCAGCTGGACGGTGTATGGCAAGGAGTGCAACTCCACCTGCCTATACGGCACTAAGGGCATCATGCTCATCTACAGCGATCCCGGTGCCCCCATTGTGGTGCGGGATATGAGCAATACATCCACCGCTTACAGCTTTGAGCCCAGCACCCGCTCCGGCGTTATCGACGAGTTTGTGGACGCCCTGGAGCACAACCGGGAGCCGGAAATCGACGGCAAGAAGGCGCTGACCATCATGAGCACCGTCTTTGGCAGCATCAAGTCCTCTGAAATCAGCCGCACTGTGGCGGTGAACAGCACGTTCGTGTCCCATCTGTAAGGAATTGCTATAAATTATCATGCAAAAGGAGCGGCCTGGGCCGCTCCTTTTTGCATTTTCCCGGAAGGGGTTTCTTTTTTGATAAAAATCTGTTATAATCGTGTCGATTTGATAAATGAGGAGACAGTCCATGAAAAGATATATTGCGATCCTGGCGGCGGCACTGCTGCTGGCATGCACCGCCTGCGGCAAAAAGCAGGCACCGTCCGACACCTTGGACAGCGAAGGGCTGGTTACGGCCTCCACGCAGGAGATGATCTATAAAAACAGCAGCTACACCCTGCGCTTCACCAAAAACGAAGAGGGGAAATGGCAGTGGAAGGACGACACCACTTTGCCCCTGGATCAGACGCTGATGCAGCAGCTGCTGGACCAGGTGAGCGCCCTGAACACGCTGACGCCCCTGGAAAACCCCGGCGACATCACCGCCTATGACCTGGACGGACCGGACCGCACATTGGAGGTCAAGAACGACGACGGCACCGGCCTGTCCCTGCAGATCGGCGCGGCGGCGGAGGGCGGCGGCTACTATATGTGCCGGGACAAAGATACCACCAAGATCTATGTGGCACCGGATGCGCTGGTGCAGCTTATGGACCGGAATATTTATGAGCTGGTGGAGATGCCCACCCTGCCGGCCCTGACGGCGGACAAGCTTACGCATATTCAGGCCCGGGGCGGCGGAATGGACGTCACCGTGGCGCGGGGCGCGGGAGACAGCTGGCTATGCAGCGGGGCGGACGTGTCCGACCGGATGACGGCGCTTACAGCCCTCTTGGCCGAGGGCATGAAGCTGGAGTCCTGCGTGGACTATAACCCCAGCTCCGGCGCATTGCCCATTTGCGGGCTGACGGACCCGGCGGCCACGGTCACCGTCAACTATCTGACCAGCACCGGCAGCACTGACAGCTTTACGGTCTGCATTGGCCTGGCGTATGAGGACGGCTATTTTGCTATGTATAACGATGTCCCCGCCATTTTTAAGGTGTCTGCAGCTACGGCTCAGGCACTGCTGGATCTGCTGACCCTGGGCGCATGACTCCAAAAGAGTATATAAAAACGAAAACCGGGAGGGCGGATGAGGCGCTCTCCCGGTTTTCGGGAAAATGGGGCGGCCAAAAATCGCTTTTTTTAATTTTCTTTAAAGCCTGGCCGCTTACCATACGGCTATACGCCGGGACTTGTTCCGGCGGGCTTTTCGGTATACAATAAAGAAAAAACGAATGGGAGGCAGGGAGATGCGGATCCTGGTGGTGGAGGACGAAAAAAGGCTGGCGCAGAATCTGCAGGAGCTGCTGCGCCGGGAGGGCTACACCGTGGACGTGAGCAACGACGGCGTCTCGGGCCTTGATAACGCTTTATCGGGGAGCTACGATCTGCTGGTGCTGGACGTGATGCTGCCGGGGCTGGACGGCTTTGCCCTGCTGCAGCGGCTGCGGAGCACCGGCAGCCGCCTGCCGGTGCTGATGCTCACCGCCCGGGGCGAGCTGAGCGACCGGGTGCGGGGCCTGGACCAAGGGGCGGACTATTACCTGACCAAGCCCTTTCAGACGCCGGAGCTGCTGGCCTGCGTGCGCCTGCTGCTGCGGCGGAGCAACGGCGAGAGCGGCGGCGACGATCGCATCCACCGGGGCGACCTGGTGCTGGACCCGGGGACGTTTCAGGTGACCTGCGGCCAGCGCGGCGCCCGGCTCAGCCGCAAGGAGTACGATTTGCTGGAGATGCTCATGCGCAACGGCGGGCAGATCCTGTCCAAGGAGCAGCTGCTGCTCAAGGCCTGGGGCTATGAGTCCAATGCCGAGGACAACAATGTGGAGGTATACATCTCTTTCCCTGCGGCGGAAGCTGGAGCTGGTACGCTCTAACATGCGCATCCGCACAGTGCGCCTGGTGGGCTATTGCCTGGAGGAAAAGGAATGATCCGAAAATTACGGCTGAAGATCGTGGGCATCAGTTTGGTGACGGTGGCGGCGGTGCTGCTGAGCGCCCTGGTGGTTCTGGCCCTATCCACCCGCAGCCAGATGGTGCATAGCAGTGAGGAGCATCTGGCTGCCGCATTGGAGGGCAATGCCGACAAGAACCAGCTGCCCGGCAGCAGCGGCCAGCCCTGTTTTGTGGCGGAGGTGTTTACCGGCGGAACGATACGCCTCTCCGGCAGCAGCTACTACAACCTGGAAAATCAGGACCTGGTGCTGGACATCGTGCGCTCGGCCCTGGAGGAAAAAAACGACAGCGGTGTGCTGAAGGATTATTCCCTGCGGTATATGCGCCGGGTGGGGGTCGTGTCGGTGCGCATCGCCTTTACCGATTGCTCCATGGAGCGGGCCACCATGCGCAGCCTACTGCTGCGCGGCGGCTTGGTTACCCTGACGGCCCTGCTGGTGCTGACGGGCCTGAGCTATTGGCTGGCGGGCTTTGCGGTGCGGCCGGTGCGGCGGGCCTGGCAGGAGCAGAAGCAGTTTGTGTCAGATGCGTCCCATGAGCTGAAAACACCTCTGACGGTGATCCTTTCCTCTACGGAGCTGGCGGGAGGAGAGCAGGATCCGGAGAAGACCAAACAGTATGTGGAGGGGATTCGCGCCGAATCCCTGCGGATGAAGGCCCTGGTGGAGGATATGCTGACCCTGGCCCGGACGGAGAACGGGGCAAAGCAGACCCTGGACGCTGTAAACCTGTCGGACACGGTGCTGGAGAGTGCCCTGGCCTTTGAGCCGGTGGCCTTTGAGAGCGGCCGGGAGCTTAGCTACGACATCCAGCCGGAGCTGACAGTGCGGGCAGCGCCGTGCAGCTGCGCCGCCTGGCGGATATCCTGCTGGATAACGCCATGAAATATGCGGCGGCGGGGACGCCTGTGGGCTTGCTGCTGCGCCGGGAGGGGCGAGGCACTCTCCTGCAGGTAGAAAACCGGGGGGGAGACCATCCCGGCGGAGAAGCTGCCGCATTTGTTCGACCGGTTCTACCGGGTGGATGAGTCCCGCACCGGCGGGGAGGGCTTCGGCCTGGGACTGGCCATCGCCCAAAGCATTGTGCAGGCCCACGGCGGCAGCATCGGCTGCACCAGTGCAGAGGGCATAACGCGGTTTACTGTGACGCTGCCCCTGCTGAAAAATGATTCTGTGAAAAGAGGACAAGAGGGATGTTAGACCTGCTGATTCGGGGCGGTACCGTGGTGGACGGTACCGGCAGTGCCCCCTATGCCGCCGATGTGGCGGTGGAAAACGGAAGGATCGTGGAGGTGGGCACCCTGCCCGGAGCCCACGCCCGGCGGATCATCAGCGCCGATGGGAAGCTGGTGACCCCGGGCTTTATCGACATCCATCGCCATGCGGATCTGGCCGCCTGGCGGCCCGGCTTCGGCCAGCCGGAGCTGCGCCAGGGATTGACCACCATCGTAAACGGCAACTGCGGCTTGTCCGCTGCGCCTATGCGCCGGGCAAAACGGGCGGAGATTGCCGCCTACCTGCAGCCCATCTGCGGGGAGATGCCCAAGCAGGTGCCCACGGATTCCCTGGCGGACTATTTTGCCGGCCAGCCCGAGGCACCCATTCACACCGGCATGCTGGTGGGCGCGGGCGTGCTGCGCGCCTCTGCGGCGGGCTACGCTTTGGAGCATTTGGAGGACAAGCACTATAAGGCCATCCATCGGGCCATGGAGCAGGCCCTGGCCGACGGGGCCCTGGGCGTTTCCCTGGGCTTGGGATACGCCCCGGAGTGCTTTTACACCACACAGGAGCTGATTCGGGCGTTGGAGCCTCTGACGGGGCAGAGTATCCCCGTGACAGTGCATATGCGCCAGGAGGGCGGCGGCGTGCTGGAGGCTATAGAGGAAATGCTCACCGTGGCCCGGGCCCTGCGCATACCCGTTCACATCAGCCATCTGAAGGCCATGGGCCGGGACAACTGGGGCGTGAAGATCCCCCGGGCCCTGGCCATGCTGGAGCGGGCCCGGCAGGAGGGCCTGGAGGTGGGCTGCGATGTGTACCCCTACACTGCAGGTTCCACCCAGCTCATCCACATTCTGCCCCCGGATTTTCTCACCGGCGGCATAGAGACGGTGGTGCAGCGGCTGCAGGACAAGGGGGCTCGGCGGGAGCTGGCGGAGCGCATCCGCCGGGGCGACGGCTTTGACGACATCGCCAAGCTGGCCGGGTGGGACGGCATCCGTCTCACCAGCCTCCACTGCCCGGAGGACCATCCCTACCAGGGCAAGAGCATCGCGGAGATTGCCGCCCTGTGGGGGCAGAATCCCCTGGACTGCTGCTGCGACCTGCTGGTGCGGGAGCACTGCGAGATCACCATGGTGGACTTCATGGCCTCGGAGGAGGACATCGTGACCATTCTGCAAAGCCCCCTTTCCAACGTCATCTCCGACTCCACCTATCCCACGGACGGGATGCTGCACCCCCGGGTGTACGGCACCTTCGTGCATCTTTTGGAGCACTTTGTGAAGGAGCGGGGCGTGCTGACGGCGGAGCAGGCGGTGCATAAAATGACCCAAAAGCCCACCCAGGTTCTGCGCCTTGCAGGAAAGGGCGTCCTGGCCCCGGGTATGGACGCGGACATCAACGTCTTTGCCCTGGAAAAGCTGCATCAGCCCGGCACCTACGAAAACCCCTGCGTTCTGGCCCAGGGCATGGACTATGTGCTGGTGGACGGCGCCGTGGCCGTGGAAAAGGGCAAATACACCGGCATAAAGGCCGGGCGCATCCTCAAGCGGGCATAAATCAGTATGAGACCCGAAAAAATCGGCACAGCCAAGCAGCTGTGCCGATTTACATTACACCGAGCTTATGCGTGTATCAGGAGATTTTTGTGCCGCCCCATTCCACCACGGTGAAGCCCGTGCGTGCAGGCGCGGTAAGCGCCTGGGCGGGGAGCTTTACGAAGGAGTCCGAGCTCTGCCAGGCCATGAACACCCGGATCAGGGTATCCGGAGCCGGGTCAATGTGCAGCCCGGCCGCCTGGGTATAGGCATCCGTCTGGAAGGAAATGACGTTGTAGGGGTTCCGCTCCATAAGGGGCAGCCAGTAGACGATGAACTCATTGGCCTCCCGGCGGGTGAGGCCCAGCTGCGCCAGGGCCTGCTCCAAAAAGGCTGCCGTGTCCTCGCCCTTTACGCAGAAGCCCCTTGCCATGTCCCACCGGGCATAGGTCTCGCCCTCCCAGTACAGGTAGTTGTAGGTCTGACCGCGCCTGTCCGTCAGGGTGCCGTCGGGGGCGGCGGTGACGGTCCAGCCGTTCTGATAGGCGGGATAGGTGCAGGTAAGGTCGCCGTCCAGGGTCAACTGCACGGACACCTGCGTCTGCTCCTCAGGGTAGAGGTAGATCACCGGCTTATAGCATGCATCGGGATCCATCTGCCAATCGCTGGGGGTTAGGCTGATGAAATCGGCCTCCATCCGCTGGTTATCCTGGTCGTAGAGGATGTTTTCGCAGGTGCAGGTCACCTGGTCGCCCACGCACCATTCCGGGGGCAGCTCACCGTTGAACTTGATCTCGTAGGGCATGGGGACCACGGGACGGGCGAAGAAGCAGTTGGAATAGATCCGGGAGATGATGACTGGATCGATCATCTCGCTCATAGGCTGGGCGGCCTCCGGGTCCAGCCAGGAGTCGGTGTAGGCCCGGTGGCGCAGATCCGTGGCCATCTCCCACTTGGTGGGCCGGAGCTGCGCGGGGGCGGTCTCACGGATATTGCCGGTGTAGTAGATCTCCACATCGCTGCCCACTTGAGCGCCGATATCCTCCAGAGCGGAGGTATCCACCGAGATCGCGCTGCCCACGCCGGCCTCCATCTCATCCTCCACCGGCTGCACCAGGGCGTGGCCGCTCTGCAGTTCCAAAACGGTGGCCGTGAAGTGATGGGGTACGTATGCCTCCTCCCCGGCCCACAGCGAATCAATGGACTTGAAGTTATTCGGCAGCCAGTAGACCCTGGTGGCCTTGTAAACATCGGAACCGGTGTCCCGATGCCATTTAACGATCTTATAGGTCAGGGCCGAGTAGGCCCGGGTGCCGCCGTCCTTGTACGTGCCGCTGGGAATGGGAACAAAGAGGATAGCCAGCAGCACGACTCCTGCGATACAGATCCAGATTTCTTTTTCATAGGGGAAACCTCCTTTTTATGGATTATCTGCGGCCTCCGGGGCCAGGAGAGCGGAGAGCGCCGCACTCTGCTCCCGGGTCAGGGCCATAGCGCTGCCGGTGGTTATGTTAGTCAGGGTGTCGTCGGTCAGGCGGTATACGGCCTGGGGGCCGTCTTCGGCAAACAGGGTGATGGTGAGGCCCTCTGCCCCGGCGGACTCACTGCCGCCGGAGGGCTCCGCCCCGAGGGCGCCGTTCAGCGCCGCAAGGGTGTCGGCAATGGCGCGGACGCGCTTGTCATCTGTAATGGATGTGACCTGGCCTGCCCCGCTGACATCAATGCGGCAAACAGCCGGGGGAGGGGATGCGGCGTTGTTTTTCGGCGGAGCTCCATCGGGAGAGGGTGGTAGTCCGGGCCGCACAAGCAGACTGAAGGCTGTGAGACACAAAACCAGCGGCACGCAGACCATGACCGCGCGGATGGCCCGCCGGCGGGTTCGGATTCTTTTTTCGCTGCGGCGGAACACCTCCGCCTGACATTCCTGCAGGGACCTCATAGCAGCTCCATCCCCCCCTCCTCTCCCAAAATGCTCTGCAGCTCCCGTTTGGCCCGATACAGCAGGTTATCCACCTGCTTGCTTTTTTTTGCCCATGACCCGGGCGGCCTCGGCATAGGTCATCTCCTCGAAATAGACCAGCCGCACCGCCGCGGCCATATCCCGGGGCAGCTGCGCCAGGGGGCGGCGTTTACCCGGCGCTGGCGGTCGCCGGCCAGGGCCAGCTCCTCCAGGGCGGCGGAGTCGTCCGCCAGGCCGTGGGCCTCGGAGAGCTCCGTGAAGCGGAGAATCCTGCGACGGCGGAGATAGTCCAGGGCGCGGCTCCGGCCTACCATGTAGAGATAAGTTTTCAGACTCACCCGGAAGTTGTAGCGGTGCCGGTGCACCACCAGGTCGGAAAAGGCGTCGATGGCGATGTCCTCCGCGGCGTGGGGATCATGCACAAAGCCGCTGATGAAGAAAACCAGCCCGCAAAACAGCTCCTGCATGATCTCCTCGAAGGCGCTCTCATCGCCGTCCAGAAAACGGCGGTAGCTGTTGGCAGCGGCGTCCATGTGCTTTCCTCCTTTGGCAAAAAAGGCCCACGCGGAAGCCTTTCATTTATTATACGTTCGAGGGGGTCGCAGTTCCTTATTTTTTATAAAATCGGCTGTGAAAAAGGGAGAAACCGCTGGGGCTTCTCCCTTTCTGAATTTATTTTTGCTTTTTGGGCAGGTTGGCCAGGGTCACAAAGACCAGAATGACCACTACGCCTACCGCCTGCAGAGGCGTGAAGGGATCCTTCAGCAGCAGCACACCGGCCAGTACCGATACCACCGTGCCGATATTCCCGATGAGGGATGCCTCGGAATTGGTGAGGGTGGCGTTGGCGAAGTTCAGCAAGCCGTAGGCGCCCACGGAGGACACTGCACCCAAGAAAAACACACTGCCCCAGAAGGGAGCTGACTGCACAGCCGGAAGGAATAGCTCTGCCATCTGCCCATGTCCCTGGATCAGTGCCGCCGGGACAAAGACTACCATGCCCATGAGGAACATGACAAAGGTGACCTCCAGGGGGCTGAACTGCCGGGAGGCCCGGCGGCTGAGCACATAGTATCCCACATCGCATACCAAGGTCATCAGCAGGCACACAAAGCCCAGCAGGCTGATGCGGGTTTCGCCGCCGGTCTCCACCAGGGCCACGCCGCCCACGCAGGCCACAGCACACAGGATCTGCAGCTTGGTGACGGATTCGTGGCTGATGAATACATCTGCCAAAATGCAGATTACCGGCACCACTGCCAGCACCGTGCCTGTGACGGCGGAGGAGGTATAGCGGATGCTGCTGTTTTCAAACACCAGGTATAAAACCGGCTGCACCAGGCCCAGCAGCAGCACACCGCCCAGGGGCTTGCCCCGGAGAGAAAAGGAAAACCACGCCTTGCCCCGGATGCGGCCCACCAGAGCGTTGGCCGCCACTACCAAGGACAGGGTGAGCACCGCCGCCGTGAATCGAAAGCACAGCAGCACCGTGGTGGGTGCGATGGACAGGGCAATGCTGGAGAACATAAAGCTGAAGCCGAAGATCACAAAGGCGACGCAGGCGGTGATCACAGCTACGGTATGCTTGCGGGAGGGAGACATATGGGCACAACCTTTCCGTGGGGTATTTATTGCCGGATGGCAGCAGACATGCCGATTCGGCTTTTTTCACCCGATAGAGCCGTAATTGTATCTTACCATGAAAAAAATGGGGCCGCAAGGAATTTTTCTGTGGTCCGGCACATAGAATAACAGGTATATAATCGGAGGGGGGATATACCGTGGAGGAAAAAGAACAGCGGGATGTGGATGACATGATCTATGTGGACGAGTGGCGGGAGAGTGAACGATAGGATAAGGCAGACCGGCCCGGGCCGGTCTGCCTTTGTCAATCGATGATACAATTTATTATTCAATAGTGCCGCCGCCTAAAACCTGCTCCCCATCGTAGAGCACCACGGCCTGCCCGGCGGTGATGGCCCGCTGGGGCACATCAAACTCCACCCGGATGCGCCCATCCGGCAGGGAATGCACAGTGGCTGCCGCCTCTGTCTGACTATAGCGGGTTTTGGCGGTGACGCGGAGGGGAGAGGCGGGGGTTTCGCCGCTGATCCAGTTTACCCGGTCCGCCGTAAGGACGGAGGTGAACAGCTCCTCGTTGTCTCCCAGAAGAATGGTGTTGTCCTGGGCATTTTTCCGCAGGACATAAACGTGCTTTCCGGCGGAAACGCCCAGGCCCTTGCGCTGGCCGGTGGTGTAGCAGGGCAGCCCTTGTGCCGGCCCAGCACATGACCCGCTCGGTCCACAAAATCACCGGGGATCATTTTTACGCCGCCGTACTCCTGCAAAAACCGCGTGTAATCTCCATCCGGCACAAAGCAGATGTCCTGACTGTCGGACTTGTCGGCGTTGATGAGGCCCGCCTGACGGGGCGCTCCGGCGGATGGAGGGCTTGTCATATTCGCCCACGGGCAGCAGCAGGTGGGCCAGCTGGTGCTGGCCCAGCTGGTAGAGAACGTAGCTTTGATCCTTGCTCCGGTCCCGGCCCCGGAGAAGGCGGTATTTGCCGGAGGCTTCGTCAAGCTTCACCCGGGCGTAGTGCCCGGTGGCCAGGTAATCATACCCCAGCAGCAGGGCTCTCTCCAGCAGGGCGCCGAATTTCAGACAGCGGTTGCAATCGATGCAGGGGTTGGGGGTGCGCCCGGCGCAGTATTCGGCCACGAAGCGATCCATTACATCCCGAGCAAACCGCTCTGTCTCATTGAAAACATAGAATTTCATGCCCAGGCCGTAGGCCACGCTCCGGGCGTCGGCGGCATCATCGGCGGAGCAGCAGGTACCCTCCACCTCGCCGTTATATAGGCGCAGCATGGCCCCATCGCAGCTGTAGCCCTGCTGACGCAGCAGCACAGCAGCGGCGGAGCTGTCTACCCCGCCGGACATGGCCACTAAAACTTTCTTTCCGTTCATCATGCGTATTAGTCCAAATATTTCTCCTTGTAGCCCTCATAGGGCAGGGCGTCTGAAAGCTCCATCATCACCGGCTGGAACCCGCCGGCATAGTGGAAGGGCACGTCCTGTACCCGGTGTACGCCGCAGCGCTCCGCCGGCAGGGACACGGTGACGGTGGTGCCCTTGCCTACCTCGGATTGCAGCAGCAGATTGCCCCCCTGGCGCGCGGCAAAGCACCGGCACAGGCTCAGCCCCAGACCCAACCCGTGGGGCAGGGGATCCATGCGCTCTGTGTGCAGGATGCGGTCATACACCGTGTCCTGCAGGTCCGGATGGATGCCGCAGCCGGTGTCCGCCACCTGCAGCAGCGCCCGGTTTCCCTGCTGGGTGAGCGTTACACGCACACTGCCGCCGGCGGGGGTGAATTTGGCGGCATTGGACAGCAGGTTCCAGAAGATTCGGGCGGTGTATTCCCGGTTGATGCCCACCGTCAGCTGCCGGGGACGCAGATCGGTCTCCAGGGTCACGCCGCAGACGGACAGAGGCTCCCGGGCCTGGCGGCACAGCTCGTCAAAAAAGGCCGTCAGGTCTGTGTCCTGCCGGGGTAGGGGGTATCCTCCGCCAGCATAACAGCGTCGGTGAGATTGGTAACGGTGCGCAGCAGACGGTAGTAGCTTTGACGCAAGATACAGGCATCCGGATCGTCCCCGGAGGATAGGGCAGCGTGCATATTGCCTAAGGTGGTGCGGAATTGGGCGGCGACATTGGGCAGCACCTGGGTCAGGAGCCGCGCCTCTTGAGGTGAATGATCCATGCGGAATCTCCTTTCACCGATAGAATTTGCTGTAAATGGGAATTTATCCCCACTGTTAACATCGACGAAAACAAAAATCCGGTACGTTATTATATCAGAAAGAAATCGAAAAGACAAGAAGAATGCTAAAAAATACTGGTTAATAGGCGAAAAAATTAGCGTCGAAAAAAAGCGAAAACTATTAAAAATGATATTGCATTATTCAAGAGAAAAGGGTATAATACAGAATGTACCATATGTTTGATATATTCCATCTGGAAGGAGAGCTTTCGAAATGAGTATTAAAGTTGCTATCAACGGTTTTGGCCGCATCGGCCGTATGGTGGTCCGCCGGGCCATTCACCACCCTGAAATCGAGATCGTGGGCATCAACGATCTGTGTCCGGCCGATTACCTGGCCTATATGCTGAAGTACGACACCATGCACGGCAAGTTTGACGGCGAGGTGAAGGCGGAGGGCAATAACATCATCATCAATGGCAAGAGCATCCCCGTCAGCGCCGAGCGCGATCCCCACAACCTGCCCTGGAAGGAGCTGGGCGCCGAGTACGTCATTGAGTCCACCGGCCTGTTCCTTACCAAGGAGAAGGCCCAGGGCCACATTGACGCCGGTGCCAAGCACGTGGTCATGTCCGCCCCGTCCAAGGATGACACCCCCATGTTTGTGGTGGGCGTGAACCAGGATAAGTACACCTCCGACATGAAGTTCGTTTCCAATGCCAGCTGCACCACCAACTGCCTGGCACCCATTGCCAAGGTCCTCAACGACAGCTTCGGCATTGCCGACGGTCTGATGACCACCGTCCACTCCACCACCGCCACGCAGAAGACTGTGGATGGCGTGTCTTTGAAGGATTGGCGGGGCGGCCGCGCCGCTTCCGGCAACATCATCCCCTCCTCCACCGGCGCTGCCAAGGCCGTGGGCAAGGTGATCCCGGAGCTGTCCGGCAAGCTTACCGGCATGAGCATGCGTGTGCCCACATTGGACGTGTCCGTGGTGGACCTCACCGTGAACCTGAAGAAGGCCGCCACCTATGAGGAGATTTGCCAGACCATGAAGGCCGCCTCCGAGGGTGAGCTGAAGGGCGTTCTGGGCTATACCGAGGAGGCCGTGGTTTCCTCTGACTTCTTAGGGGACGCCCGCACCTCTATCTTTGATGCCAAGGCCGGCATCGCGCTGACGGATACCTTCGTCAAGGTTGTCAGCTGGTATGACAACGAGATGGGCTACTCCGATAAGCTCCTGTGCCTGATTGAGCACATGTATTCCGTGGATCATAAGTAAGACCTCTGGCGAAAATCTTCGATTTTTCTGCCAAAGAGACCGCAGTCTGCCGCGCGCATAATTTTGAGTCGAAGACTCAAAATTCCACACTGGCAGCCTGAGAGGTATTTTTCCCCACGCACAGGTCGCGGTGAAAAATGATCCTACTTTTTCACGTCTGCGGACGTGAACTCTGCGAGGCTTTTTGACAAGCTGGAGGGCGGCTTGACCGCCCTCCCTTTCTATGATAGAATGACCTTTAACCAAGAGCAATAAGCGCAGGAAAGGATACCCCTATGCAGAACCATACCATTCTTGCCAGCCGCCTGAGCATGGACAGCGATATTCCGCTGTATACACAGCTGGTGGGCATCATCAAGCAGAATATTTCCTCCGGTGAGCTGAACGTGGGTGACCTGCTGCCATCGGAAGCCGAGCTGTGCCGGACCATGGGCATCAGCCGCAACACGGTGCGCCAGGCCATTGGCGAGCTGGAGGAGGAGGGGCTGGTGGTCCGCAAGCGGGGCAAGGGAACCTTTGTGGCCGATCCCAATGCCCGGGGCAAGTGCGTGCGCTACTCCTTCACTACGGAGATCTCCTCCATGGGCAAGGTGCCCTCGTCCACCATGGTGGATTTCGGCATCATTGTGCCGCCCCCGGAGATCAGCCGCAAAATGCAGCTCCAGGAGGGCGTCACGGTGTACTGCTTCACCCGTGTGCGTAATGTTGATGGAGAACCGCTGATCCTGGAGACCAGCTACTACCCCCAGTACCTTTACCCCAACCTCACCCGGGAGCTGGTGCAGACCCATAGCATATACAGCCTCCTGTACCACGTGGGCATTGCTCCCGCCGCGGCGGAGGATACCTATGAGGCAGTGGTGCTGGACGAGGTACGGGCCAACCTGCTTCATGTGCCCCAGGGCAGCTGCGCATTTTATCACCAGCGCCGCACCAGGACGGAGGATGGCCGCATTTATGAGTATACCTGCAGCTATATCCGGGCCGATCGAGTGACCCTGGATGTACATATGCAGAAAAACAGCATGAGCTTCAACCGAACCGTCCGGTAACAGAATTTATCAGCCACCCCCGCACACTGTGCGGGGTGGCTTTTTTCGGAGCTAAAAATTGGATTTGCTCATTTGAAATGTATGGAATGTTAGGGTATGATTTTTGATTTTTTTATGCAGTTTCTATAAAAGAGAAATGGGAAATGGATTATTTTCGTCAATGATTTTTGGAAATTGCACAAGACAAACGCCGTAGCCATGATATAATGGATTTAGAAAAGAGCAGGCCCTTTTTGGGGCAGAAGATTGAGGATAAAGAGAGGTTTAGGTGTATGGCAATTAAAATCGGCATCAATGGCTTTGGGCGCATCGGACGGGTGCTCCTGCGGATCCTGATGAAGAGCCCGGAGAAGTTCGACGTGTGCGGGATCAATCTGCGCAAGGCGGACATCGACTACATGGTGTACCTGCTGAAGTATGACTCCGTGTTCCGGAATTTTGAGGGCACTGTGGAGAATTTAGACGGCAACCTTGTGGTCAACGGCCACAAGATTCGCGTGTTCAGCGAGAACGACGCTGCCATGATCCCTTGGAGCCAGTGCGGAGCGGAGTATATTCTGGAATGTACCGGCGCCAATAACACCACCGAGAAGGCATCTCGCCACTTCAAGGGCGGCGCCAAGCGGGTGCTGCTCACCGCCCCGGCTAAGGATGAGGCCACGCCTACCTTCGTCTATGGCATCAACAGTAAGCTCTACCGGCCGGATATGAAGGTGGTGTCCGCCGCCAGCTGCACCACCAACTGCCTGGCGCCCTTGGCCTATGTGATCCACGAGGTGTTCGGCATTGAGCAGAGCCTTATGTCCACCATACACGCCTCCACTGCCAAGCAGAAGGCCGTGGACTCCCGGGGCGGCAGCGATTGGCGCACAGGCCGTTCCATCCTCAATAACATCATACCCTCCACCACCGGCGCCGCCAAGGCCGTGGGCCGGGTCATTCCCTCTCTGAAGGGAAAGATGACGGGCATGTCTTTCCGGGTGCCTACCGCCGACGTGTCCGTGGTGGACCTGACCGCCAAGCTTTCCCGCCCCACTACTTATGCCGAGATCTGCTACGAGATTCGCCATGCCAGCGAGACCAATATGAAGGGCATTATTGGCTATACCAAGGATCAGTTGGTGTCCACGGATCTCATTGGCAATCCATGCCCCAGTATTTTTGACGAGACAGCGGGCCTGATGCTGGATCACGATTTTGTCAAGCTCATTGCCTGGTACGACAATGAGTGGGGCTACAGCTGCCAGGTGGTGCGTATGCTGGATCATATGTCCACCATTGACGCGGAGGAGGAGGCCAAGGCCGCCGATGCCGCCAAGAAATAAGCTTTCCCTGTACCCTCTTTAAGAGACGGGCCGTCTGCATATGCAGACGGCCCGTCTCAATGCATTAAAAAAACCTGCAGAGCTTGCCGCTGCAGGCGGCGCCCTGCTCCTGCGGCGGAGCATACCCAGTGGCTGCAAAGCGATCCGGAGGCGCTGGCGTTGATATGATTTTTGTAACGGATTCATGAATAATAAGCCCCGGCGCTTGAAAATTTTTTTGCGGCGTGCTAAACTGCTTGCAATGATGTAATATGGGTCAGTATGTTCCTCAATAAAATATATCCCTGAAATATGTTCCTGAAAAGGAGTGGACCGGATGCCGAAATTCAGCGTAAAAAAACCTCTCACCGTATTTGTGGCGGTACTGGCTATACTGGTGTTGGGCGTGGTAGCCTATCTAAAGATGACACCGGATCTGCTGCCCAACATGGACTTCCCCTATGTGGTCATTGTGACCACCGACATGGGGGCCAGCCCGGAGACAGTGGAGGCGGACGTAACAAAGCCTCTGGAGCAATCCATGGCTACGCTGAATGAGATCAAACACATCACCTCCTCCAGCCAGAACAGTATGTCCATGGTGGTGCTGGAGTTTGAGCAGGGGGTGAACATGGATTCCACCGGCGTGGACATCCAGCAGAAGATCGCCGCTCTCCAGGGCAGCTGGGATGATTCCGTGGGTACGCCCTATGTGCTGAAAATCAACCCTGCCATGCTGCCGGTGGAGATTGCCGCCGTGTCCCGGGAGGGCATGGACGTTGCGGAGCTGTCGGAATTCGTGGAGAAGACCTTGGCCGGCAAGCTGGAGGGTATCACAGGGGTGGCCAGTGTGTCTGTCGGCGGCGTATTGCAGCGGCAGATGAATGTGATCCTCAGCCAGGAGAAGCTGGATGCCCTGTCTGCGAAGCTGGCCGCTGCGGTGAATGGACAGCTGGACGCCGCCCAGGCCCAGCTGGAGCAGACTCGCAGCCAGCTGCTGGAGGCCAAGTCCGCCATCCGCACGGCGGAGGAAAACGCTGTGACCCAGGCGGCTACCCGGGCACTGGAGTCCCTGCGGGACAGCCTTCGTCAGATGGATGCCCGAAAAACACAGCTGCAGGAAAAGCTGAACGAACTGCGGGCCGTCCTGAAGCGCAAGGCGGAATTGGACGCAAAAAAGGCGGTCTATGACGCCCGCATCGCCGCCGTCGAGAATGACCCGCTTTTGACTCAGGAGCAGAAAGAGGAACAGATTGCCGCCATCAAGGCCGAGAGTGGCTATATCCGCCTGGAGTCAGAGCTGGCGGAGCTGGATCTGCGCCTGGCCGCTTTGGGCGCCGATTGGGACCGGCTGCAGGAGGAGATCGAAAAGACTGCCCAGCAGCTGCGGGATCTGCAGGAGGAGATCCGGCGCTTTAAGGAGGATAACGGCGCCGTGGCAGATCTGGTGGAGAAAATCACCTCCGGCGTCATGACCGTGGCCGACGGCGCCCAGCAGATCGTCTCCGGAAATGTACAGATCGACACTGCCCTGACCCAGGTGGAATCAGGCCTTGCAACATTGGAGCAGAGCCGCTCCTCCGCCCTGGAGCAGACGAATCTGGATGGCGTCCTGCAGCTGAGCACCATCAGCGCGCTGCTGGCGGCGCAGAATTTCTCTATGCCGGCGGGCTATGTGGAGCAGGACGGCGTGCAGTACATGGTCTCCGTGGGCGATAGTATTTCTACCCGGGAGGAGCTGCAGCAGCTGGTGCTGTTCGACCTGGGCATGGAGGGGGTGGAGCCTATTCGGCTGGAGGACGTGGCGGAGGTTTTCGTCACGGATAACTCCGAGAGATCTATGCCAAGCTCAATGGGGAAAACGGCGTCATCGTGATGTTCAACAAGCAGTCCACCTACGCCACGGCGGAGGTGTCGGAGAATATTGCCGCCCGGTTCCAGGAGCTGAAGCAGGAGTATAACGGCCTGGAGTTCACGCCCCTTATGGACCAGGGGGACTATATCCGCATCATCATTGACTCTATCTTATCCAGCCTGGCCTGGGGTGCGCTGTTTGCCATACTGATCCTGTACCTGTTCTTAAAGGACCTGCGCCCCACGGTCATCACCCTGGTGTCTATCCCCATCAGCGTTATTTTTGCGGTGGTGCTTATGTATTTCTGCGGCGTGACCATTAACATGATTTCCCTGTCGGGCCTGGCCGCGGTGGGCATGCTGGTGGATAACTCCGTGGTGGTCATTGAGAATATTTATCGCCTGCGCGCCAAGGGGGCCAACGTTCGCCAGGCGGCGGTGGCCGGCGCAGGTCAGGTGCTGGGGGCCATCACCTCCTCCACCCTGACCACCGTGTGTGTGTTCCTGCCCATCGTGTTCGTGGAGGGCATCACCAAGCAGCTGTTTACGGATCTGGCCCTGACCATGACCTTTTCGCTTTTGGCCAGTCTTATTATCGCGTTGACCCTGGTGCCGGCCATGGCGGCAGGGATGCTGAAAAAGAATAAGCCCATTAAGCCCGGCCTGCTGGACAAGATCTATCCCGGCTACCGCAGGGCTGTGTCATGGTCCCTGGGGCACAAGGCTGTGGTGCTGGGGGTGGCGGTGGTGCTGCTGGTGGGCTCTGCACTGCTGACGCTGCAGCGGGGCTTCGTGTTCATGCCGAAGGTCGACCTGAATACCGTCAGCGTCACTATTACCATGCCCGATGGATGCAGCTATGAAAAGGCGGCGGAGCTGGCGGACGAGGTGGCCCGCCGGGCTATGACCGTTGAAAATGTACAGACCGTGGGGGCGGCCATGTCCGCAGACTCCAGCATGCCCGTGACAAGCATGGACGGCAGCTCCGGCGCATACGATGTCACCGCTTATATCATCGTTCCCGAGGGGGAGAGCGGCGATGCCGCCGGCAGGCGGATCATGGAGCTGTGCCAGGATATGGAGTGTAAGGTGACCTATGCCGGCGCAGCGGACAGCATGACCCAGATGATGACCGGCAGCGGCATTTCCCTGCGGGTCTACGGCGAGAAGATGGAGGATCTGCAGGCGGCAGCCAAAACCGTGGGGGAGGCTATCGGCTCCGTGGAGGGCGTGCAGGCAGTTTCCGATGGCCTGACCGATGCGGTGCCCGCCGTCCACCTGACGGTGGATCGGGCTAAGGCCATGAAGCACGGCATGACCGTGGCGCAGGTATATATGCAGGTGGCATCGGCTCTGTCCACTGCCACCAGCGGATCGGATATAAACTTGGACAGCCAGGACATGGGCGTGACTATCGCCCTGCCGGAGGAGCGAACGGTGGACCTGGAGCACCTGCTGGACCTGGAGATAACCCCCGGTTCCTCCGTGAGCGGCATCATGGGTGGCTCTATGGACAGCTCCATGACGGGCGGTGCTATGGGCAGCTCGGCATCCACCACATTGGGGAGTGTATCCTCCGGCAGCTCCGGCGAGAGTTTTCGGCTGGGAGAGGTAGCCACCATGGAACGTACTGTAAGCCTCAGCACCATCAACCGCCAGGAGCAGCGCCGCTGCATCAATGTGACGGCTCAGGTGGACGAGGATCATAATGTGACCAAGGTGTCTGCTGAGGCCATCCGGGCGGTGGAGAGGCTCACCCTGCCTGACGGAGTGACCACGGAATTCAGCGGTGAAAACGAGACCATTATGGACGCCATGCGGCAGCTGCTGCTGATGCTGGTGCTGGGCATCCTGCTGGTGTACCTGGTGATGGTGGCCCAGTTCCAGTCTCTGAAGTCGCCGTTTATCGTCATGTTCACCATCCCCCTGGCCTTCACCGGCGGCTTTATCATCCTGCTGGTGAGCGGGGTGGAGCTGAGTGTGGTGTCTCTCATTGGCTTTGTGATGCTGGTGGGTGTCATCGTCAACAACGGCATCGTGCTGGTGGACTATATCAACCAGCTGCGCCTGGAGGGCATGGGCCGGCGGGAGGCCATCATTGAGGCCGGCGTCACCCGCCTGCGGCCCATCCTCATGACGTCCATCACGACGATTTTGGGCCTGCTGGTCATGGCCTTCGGCGGCGATGCGGGCACGGCACTGATGCAGCCCATGGCCCTGGTGTGCATCGGCGGCTTGGTGTATGCCACCCTTATGACCCTGCTGGTGGTGCCCTGCATGTATGACATTATTAGCCGCAAGGAGCTGCGTAAGGTCACCGAGAGCGACCTGACCTATAGTGAGGATGCCAATGCCGAGGCCGGCAGAAGCCGTGGAGGCTTTGGCGCCGAAAACCGGGGAGCTCTCCGCCTCCACAGACGAAGTCAAGATGCCATAATTAAATTGTGCATTATATATTATAATTAGGAGGCCCCTGCACGGCAGAAATAGCCGCGCAGGGGCCTCCTTTAATCCTGGGGGACCGATCATACCTCTACCAATAAAGCCTGTCATTGCGAACCGGCGCGCACACCGGTGCGGCAACTCGTAATATCTCTGCATCGCACTTTAAGTAACGTATCCGTAGGGGCCGGCGTCCTCGATGGTCCGCTTGCTCCCCAAAACAAAAAATCCGGGCCAAAGCCCGGAAAAGCACAAAAACCTATTGACAAGCAAGCCCTTGACCTGCTATAATGAATCGATTATGTTCGGATAGTGGGGGCATGTCCCCTTTTATAATCTGTTCATAGGATACCATCTGTCGGCGAAAAAAACAAGCGGGTGGCCCATAAAAGAAGCAACAAGCCCGTGCGTGTCACAAATAATCCGGCGCGCACCCCGCAAAAGCCCTGAAAACAGTAAGCAAATTAAGTTGAGATAAAAA
>VOFK01002169.1_pt1 | contig 81043 bp, 118 predicted proteins | sample 5384121 | NCBI WGS metagenome assembly VOFK01 (sample SAMN12384730, study PRJNA508395) | human gut metagenome | isolation source: healthy gut J | host: Homo sapiens
CTTCGTTCGTTCAGTTACGTATTGCTACCGTTGTTGCGGAAATAGACGACAAAAACGGCGGTATGTACCATATAAATGTTGCGGAAAAGCAGTTCAATTTTGATTTTAATTATCCCCGGTGCGTTGATTTTATTAGCTTTGCCGTTGGTGTTTTGATTGTTGTATACGTAAAAGGAAAAACAAAAAGACTCTTGTGCCTTGTGAAAACGGGCAACATCGCAAAATTGCGTTTTGCGGCAGATTAAAGTTGAAAGCGGCAATCCAGTTCGGACAGGGCCAGTCTCGATTCGCAGAATGAAAAATCTGTGGAAAGCACAGGATTGTGATATTAAAACTCGATAGTCATATAAAAAGTAAATTATCAGGCACTGGTCAACCAGTATTCGGTCGCAAACCGCCATGGAGAAAGCGCTACCTGTTTCTTGCGCTCAAAGCCGCGAATTCCTTATCGGCCTGGTATAAAAAAATTTCACGGGCGCGGTCGGCGCGCGGAAGTTAACCATCAGAGGCCAAGCATCGCCGTCGGCACAACCCTGATAATCGCCAATCACGCAGGGAACGACAAATTCGTCGGTAACACCGGCTTGATAAACTTCAATCGCTTCCTTAACCGTGGCATAGCGTTTGCCGGAAGCCAGAAGCAATGTTGTTGTAAGCGGCTTCACGACGCGGTCAACGCTTGTCGCGATCCGCTGGCGTAAAAGCGTCCAGACAACGTGTGATAAGGCCTTTAGAGGCTTTCGGGATTATCTTTCGTATAGATAGAAAAGAAGAATATGCAAGCTTTGCTTGATTTGGAAATTTCGGCAATTATGCGTGAAAAGATAATAATGTCTTTGACAGTTGAGGACTATTATAAGGTCCTACGGAAGATAAGTTGAATTATATGGGAGAACTTTTGGGAGTTTGGCAAGTCCGTAGATAAAAAAGGAGGTTTATATCAAAATAAGTAAAGGTACTGGAGCAAATTCTCCAATCTGTGTCTCCTTTCATTTGGCAGAGAGAAAAATAGAACATCCTTTCAAAAATAAAAAGTAGAAGTTATGAAAAGTCCGTTTACAGGTGGTGACGCTGCATTGTGTCATGAGAAGCAATCATTTGAATTTCGAAAAAGACAATTTTGAGATAGTATATCATTTTTATAGATGTAAGGATACAAATGAAGAGTTTACTACAACTGAACTTGATCAACTGAATATGAATCAAGTTTATAATTTGTATCGTCAGAAATATGCGATACCATTTCCGGATGAAATAAAAAAGAGTTCGGGAATTATATGGTATATCTGCACTTCGAATGTCTAAACTTTTAGGTTTTGGCGATAACCAATATAGAAAATACGAAGAAGGAGAGATGCCTAGTGTGTCTAATGGAAAAATGATTTCAGCTTTGAAAGAGCCTCATTTCTTTTTTGGAAATTCTGAAACTTGCTCAAAATCAGTTTCCAAATGATGAGATACTTAAAATTGAAAAAAGGGTAAAGGAACTGTTATTAAATAATTCTTGTTTTGAGAATAAAATAAATGAATTTATATTTCACAACCATTTGTCTTTACGTTCAAGTATGAATGGGTATGCTTCTGTCATTCCCGAGAAGGTTAAGCAGATTATTGTCTTTTTTGCATCTGCATTACAAGGAGTTTTTGAAACAAAACTAAATAAATTATTATTTTATTCTGATTTTTCTTTCCTATAAGAAATATGGTAAAGGTATTAGCGGGTTACAATACCAAGCTATAAGTTATGGGCCTGTTCCTGTGCGTTATAGTACTATATATGAGAACTTGGACGGATTAAAAAAGGAAATTATAAATTTGGGAAATGGTTATTCTGGAAGTATGATTACAACTGTTGAGCAATTTGAACAGTCTTTATTTACAGTTGAAGAATTAGAGGTTTTACAATGTGTATTAGCTCATTTTGAGAAGAGTAAGGCTAATGAAATTTCAGAAATGAGTCATGCTGAAGAAGCGTGGCGTCAAAATGAAAAACAGCATAGCTTGATTGATTATAGTTATGCGTTTGATTTGAGACAGTTGTAATGTATGCTTCATTTTGATAAATGGTTAGCTGTGTTCTGTTAAAATGCATCCGACCGTTTTTCTTTATTTTTTCCTACGGATATTAGGTTTGTAATATATACGAAGGAAAGAAAGGAATCTTCCAACAGGCTGTTGGAAAAAGAGCGAATATAAAAAAGTTACCCCAATTTAAAAAGTAAAGGTAGTAGAACAAATAAGCAGGACCTTTTTAGAAGGTTTTTTCTTCTTTATTTTCTTCGAGTCTTATGAGAGGACTATAGTAAGGAATTGGGAGAGATTTTACTTTACAACTGAAAAACTAAAAAAAAAAATTAAAAATTCTAAGGTTGTCTCTGAGCTTTTGCAAGTCTTTCCAAGAAAGATAGGAAATTTACAAAATAAGAGAAAATAATTATTTTGGCAAGATAGAGCTCTCCGAATGTTTACAAAATAGTTATATTTGTACTTGTAAAACAAGGGGATATAATGGATATCTGGGATAAAAAAGAAACGTTCCGACGTTATGGCAAAAAATCAGAAGTAAGGATACGAAACCTGAATGGATCGTTCGTCGTTACTTATATTCTCGTGGCTACCGTTACCGTAAAAACGTAAAGGGGTTGCCGGGCACGCCTGATATTGTGTTGCGTAAATATGGTATTGTGATATTTATTCATGGATGTTTTTGGCATGGTCATGAAGTTGATGGGCATATTCCCCCATTCTAATGTTGATTTTTGGAGGAAGAAAATAGAACGGAACAAGCAGCGTGATGAACATAATAAAAAGCTTTAAAAAAATGGGTTGGAAAGTCATGACCGTGTGGGAATGCCAACTGAAATCTGCGGTTCGAGAGAAAACGCTTTTGGAGGTGGAGTATTGGATTAATCATTCTTATTTGGAACGTTTTAAGCAGAAACCGTTTAGAATTTACGATGTTGAGGGAGCTAGTTTGCCTATTGTGGCTGAAAAGGATATATGAAATATGGAAAGCCCGAATAAAGATATTTCATAGTGTAAGAGTAAATGTCGAAATGTGAATAAGACACAGTGTTAAACTAATCTTTCATATCGGTTACCATAAACTTTGATATTCGTTTTGAATTTATATAATTCTTGTAAAAGAACTTTTTTATGTCTGTATTTAGAACTTGTAAAAAGAATAGATTGCATTTCTTTTGTCACTAGAATTTTCAATAATCTTATAAACTCGTCAATCGTGTATTCTTTTTTTTATAGCAATGTATAGGCCGTTTTTTATCACTCTTGTGAGAATGCATTTATATGTTTCTATGGCTTTTAATGGAAAAGGTCTTCCTGCTATATAATCTGTTGGCATATCACCAAAACCTATAAAGGATTTTACTCCCTTCTGAATTGCGATCCGACTCAAACTTTTTCGACTTGTTTTCATTAGAGTTACAAGAGAAACAGAATAATATTTTATTTTTAAAAAAGTCAATATTTTTGTTCATGAATAAATTTCTCATTTTTATAAAAAGTTCTCGCTTAGTGCATCATTACTAATGAAATCTTCTGCCTTTTTGTTAAAAGAACCTAATAATTTGTCTCCTCGACCATGGCCCATAAATATGATAAACTTAGCTGCTGAACTTTGTGCTGAGTTTAAACATCTTTGATGGTCTTCATCTGAGAACTTTATTTTATAGCAATGCCAATCAGCTCCTAAATTTTTGCATAGAAACGTGTTTATCTTATTTAGAAATTTAGTGGAATCTTTTTTGTCAGTAGGATATATAGCAAATACTTTACACATAATCGGGTATTTCATTAAATGTGGATAAATAAGCGATAAATTGTTCCAATAGATCACGTTTGAGTTTTATACTGTCTGATGTGTTTTTAGATAATAGTATATCACCGATCTTGCAGCATGGAATTCCTTCATATGGTGGAAATTTATATATTAACTCGTTAGACATTAACCAATCACATAGTTCCCTTTTCAAAATCAAAGTCCTTTTCTTTTTTTATGTGAGAGATCAAATTCTGTTGTAACTTTTCGTCGTTTTTGCATATTCAATAGGAGTTTCGGATAAAAATTTTAAGGTTTTTTTTCTGTTCTTCAAAGTCTTTGTTTTTTAGTAGAATATCTGATATCACATTTTCAATTTTTGCTGAATCTAAAAGAATTTTCTTGTGATACGAAGGTACATTCTTTGCGAAAATTTTGACTACATCCAATCCGTTTAATTCATTCTCGATAAGATTATAATCGGAAGCAAATGCATCCAACTTTTTTAAAAAAGGAGTATTCTGTAGTTCCTCAATAAAGGATATTTTATCAAAAGAAGTGTTATAGCCTACTCGTTTTTTGAAAATTAGCAGGATTGATTTCTTTATAGACAAGGTCTATGCCTTCATTCTTAAGTGTATTTTTTATAGCATCCAATGTCGCAGATTGAGATTGTTCGTCAACTATTATTAAGTGCTTTTGTTCCATCTATATTTGAAAATAATTTTAAAATTCATACCTGTTTTGTTTACTGGAGAATCCACAATTATTGTAGCGTTCATTTTTCTTAATGACTCTTGAACTAAATATAATCCAAATCCAGTTCCATTATTTTTTAGTTTTTCTAAATTGAAATATCTCATTTGGGTTATTGCTGAATTCTTTGCGATAATCCTTCACCATCATCATATATGTTTAATATCATATTATCATTTTGCAGATAACAGGAGAACCAAATATTTTTAGCTTTCCACGCTTCAGAATTATCTAAAAAGTTATCTATGATTAATGCTAAATCTAGTTTACTTCCAAAAACCATAAAATATTCAATTTTAGTTTTATAATGAACCTTTAGTTTAGTATCTATGGTTGAAAGATAACCCGAGATGAAAGACGGAAGATTGATCTTCTGAATATCAGCTTCTGAAAGATCGCTCTCTAGAATTAGGTCAGTAGCCTTTAATGATTTATTGGATAGTCGTAAAATTACGAATAAAGATTCTAATAGTTTATTCTTATATGTTTTCTCTATTGGCATCATATTTAAATTAGCCATTAGATTGTTTATTTCTTGTTTAATTTTACTATTGTTGTTTTTTGACATGATGTATTAATGCATCTGTTTCAGGAGTTGATTGTTTTTTTTGTAGAATTCAACTTTAAGACGTTCAATCTGAACTTCTTTTTTTCTTTTTCAATTTTTATTTTATCTGCATATTCTTCAGCCTCTTTTCTTTTCTGGGCTTCTTTAAACTTTTCATCAATGGCAGATGAGAGATGCTGTTGTAAATTATAAACTTCACTCCTATGTTGTTCGTCTATTTTCTCTCAATCTTTTCTGAAGCTCTAAAATCGTTGCAGTCTGTTTTCTCTACTATACTTTTATAGTATTGTAATTCTGCGATAGCTTTTGTTGTAGCGTCAACAGTAGAATATTTAGAAAGCTCTTTTATTTGTCTTTGTAAATCTTCGTTTTCTAAGGCTTTTTTCTCTGTAGAATTCTATTCAATGCATCACCATCGATCTTTTTTGATTCAAAATCAGAAAGTAGTTGTTCAAATTCTCTTTCTGAATTGATTTTTTCTTCTTGAATTTTATTCAGAATGAGTTCTTCATTAACATATAATTCAATAACATCAGTTGCTTTTTGCTGCAATTATTGAATGAATAGATGAGTATGTGCGTCGTTTTTTGTAATTTCATCTTCTCTGTATTGCAGATCATTTTCTGAAATAGCTCCTGAAATAATTTTTTTTTCGATATCGCTAATATTTAGATCTTTAGGAATACTATCCCATGCTAATCCATCAACGACATATTTTTCAAGACGTTTCAATGTCTTATTAAAAAAACCATTAGTTAGTTTTTTTGTAACACTCATTCTCTACAAGACCTTCTCTGCTTGATACTATTCTAAAATAATCGTCACGATCCAATACTTCAATGCGTCCCACAATATCGCGAGTGCCTAGAAATCTTGCATATCCCTGCTGTTTCCTAGATTCTAATCCTAACCAGTCATCGCCTTCTTCACCATATGGTGGTATTCTAAATCCATTTAAAAACAAGTATATTGAGCCGTAATTGACAGGCCTAATGCCTGTTTGTTTCGTAAAAAAGGCTTTAGAATAGGGATTGAGATAGAATATTATGCATTTTGCGTCTTTTATAAAATCAGAAAATTCATTTTTTCTCTTTTATCCAAAAAATAGTTTCTCCTTTGTCTTTGAGTGTTGTTAGTGTTGTGGCTCCATTATCTTGAACTTCACACTCAATGCTTGTTGCCTTAAAATTTAATTTTTTCAAATACTGAGTTTTCTATTCGTCCTATAAACTTAGCTTTTTTCTTCTGCATTTTTATTTTTCTTCCTCAAATTCAGGGGCATTAAGATATATTCCAAAGTCATTTTTTCAAAAGCCTGATTGGGATTAATCAGACGTTCTAAATATGTTCTTAGATTAACCAATTTTTTCTGTATTCCACTTTGGCTGTTCCCAGTAAACCCATTGACTTCTTAACTTAATAATTTCTAGCACCACTCCATGTTTAAAAGGTTTGATACCTCTCATCTCTAATTCTGTGGTAGAAAGTATTTCGTATTCAAGGACTACATCTTGAATCTCTTTCTTTTTCATCATCTACTTCAAATTGACGCCAGTTTAATTGCAATAATATAAATTCTGATGATTCTTCTTTTTTGGTATATAGGTTTAGAAATTCTCCAAGCCTATCACAAGAAAAACCGTCCTACTCCTTTTGCTCCAGCCATCATGCGATTATGCTGATAAGACTTTTTTCTTTTTCTCGGGTATGCAATGTTAAGCCATTTGTTTTTTATGTCATTTATGTCCATTCCAACACCATTATCCCGGATAATAAGTCGGGAGGTCCTAGAAGAATATTTTTCTATTGATAGATCATCATTATTTTTCAGATTTACAAAAGAAATATCTGTCCTTTTTGGCGTTTGCATCGAAAGCGTTTTTTTAACTAATTCTAATATAGCGATATTATCATTGTTGATTAAATCTTTACCGATGATATTTTTTTAATTGGACATTTGTTATAAAATGTAAATTCATAATCTGTTATTTATGATTTTATCTAAAAAATGCAACCAGCTTGTTCACCGAATAGTGGTGGAATAGCATTGCCGATCTGAGTATAGCGTGGAGTCTCTTTTGTTCGTAACTTTCCTCCTGTTGTATATTTCCCTTTAAAAATAAAGTCGTCAGGAAATGATTGAATACGTGCATATTCACGTACTGTCAAAATACGTGGTTCGCAATAGTGGATATAATCATCTGGCAAAGTAGTTATTGTTGGAGCCTTTTTGATTTCCATCAAGTGGTATGATGGTGTGTTTATTAATATGAAAATGCCGTTTAATTTCATTGTCAATATTAGAACAACGACGTTTTTCGTCAAGTCTAACAATAATTGAAATCGTTGTATGATGTTATTGTTGTGGTTAGCGAAGCGATGACTGTCAGGGGTGAGGTCCTTTTTATATTCACATTACTTCGCATGAACTTTTTTGGTATGCAGTAAGTGGTATAGAATTGTATTTTCCAAAACGAAAGTGTGTATATTCGTTGTCTATTACTATACCTTTACTCATTAATAAATCAGATATAGCTTCACTAAGTGTAGTTCCTGTTCTTAACCCTTTTGCTTTAAGGAAATCAAAACGGGCATTTTGTAATTGAGTGAAAAATAGTTCTGCTTTTTACATTTAGCACTAGCTCCAAAGAAACTTTCAGATAAACCTACTAAAATAAAACGAGTTCGCTTTTTGTGGTACACCATAATCGCCAAAATTTACTAATTGTGAAGCTGTTCGATACCCCAACTTTTCCAATTCCTCTACTACTAAGTGAGAATAAGCAATTCCTTTCTCTTTATTCTTCTTAAACTCTTGGGTAAATCCTTTGACATTTTCAAAAAATAACATTTTGGGATGAACCAACTCTATGAACTTTATATAAGAGTGTACTAAATGATTCCTAACATCGTCTTCTTTTTACGTCTTCCTGCCAATGAAAATCCTTGACATGGTGGCCCCAGCAACCAAATCTATCTTATTTCGAAGATTTGAAAGTTGAAATGAATAGTTCTCCAATAAAGTGTCAATTTCCCAGTTTTTTATGGGCAACCATTTAGGCCATTGAAAATGTGGATCGGTTTTATTATCTATGAGGTTATATTTCAAAGTTTCAAATGCGTCAGTACATTTTTTTCAACAGCAAAGAGTCCTCTCCATCCTGCCTTATGCAGTCCTAAAGAAAGACCACCACATCCTGAAAATAAGTCTATCACTACTGGATGTATAGAGTTGCCCATATATTTACAATTTTATAATAAGATAAATAATATATATCTATGCAAAGTTAATAATTTTATTTCTAAAGATGAGTAGTTCCTGTTAAAAGAATTTATAAAATGACACTATTATAACTTTTTTATTGTATTAGATTCTTGAAATAGTTATTATATCGCCTTATTACCCTATAGTATATATGAAAATAGACATTACTTGTTTAATGTAGTATTGCTTTTATATCATGTGCTTTTGTCAACTGTTCAGTCGGTTCTAGCTGGACAGTTCCGTGATTAGTGTTTGGGGGTATGATGTGGCTTATTATATATGGTAAGTAATATTTATTCTTCTTTCATTTTCTTTCTCCACCTCTGAAACCCTCTCATCAAACTTTCCTCTTCCACCGACTCCGCCATATCATACTTTACCACAAACTCATGCATCGACTTTATATACATCACTCCGTTTTTGAACTTATTCTCCAACAGAAACGAATAAAGTTCCGCTTTCATTTCCACCTCAATTTCCTTTTCGATAATAAAGATACTGTCCTGCCCGAAATAATTATAAACTTCCGGGTTCTTGCCCTGCCTTGGGCTAGGAAGAACAAAACAGATATTTCCAGTCTCTTTCCAGGAGACGCCTTGCGGATGAGGAACGGATAATTGATGCAAGAAATGATAAATGGGAGTGAGGTGGGAGAGGTGGATTGGAATGGGGAGCCTTGAAGGTGGATTGTTGTGCGATAGAAGTTCTAAACTTTGTCCGTACCGGACATACATATACCTCGCCAGATATGGCTTGATGGCAAACGTGACTGTAACCATGGGATTTGAATTTTGAATTGTTGAAATTTGTTGTATACTGATTGCCGCTTCGTGCGGCAGATTCCGCCGTGTTTGTTGGAAAAAATCCCATGGGTTACGGGGACGGAATTCTGATTCGGTAAGAAGTTGAAATTCAAATGGTTACAAATGCCGGTTTTTCCTTTAAAACCAACGGGCCGTTCCTTTAAAAGGAACGACCCGTTGCACACCGAGGAATGACCTCTTCCTTTTTAAAGGAACGGACGGCTCCCTAAAATCCATAGTGCAAAGCTATGCCTAATATTCTGATTTTTCAAAAGAAAAAATAGCGGTATTCTTTGTATTATGTAAAGAAATATCATAAATGATATACATCTCTAATTTATGCGTATGCATATTGGAGATATGTAATAAAAATATACTGATTACTAGAACGTGTATTTTAACTATATTTATCAGATAACTATTCTTAAAGTGGAAAAACTTTTTATTCCATTTCTTGTTTCTTGCGTAACAGGCGGAAAAATAGTTCTGATAAGTAAGGTGAACTTCGTACTTTTTACGTCTCAAACAAAAAAAAAGCAAGATATGATAACATCAGTGAAACTTATGCTGAACAAGAGCAGGATATTGAATAATGGCAGTTACCCTTTAGTATTTCAGGTGATACACAATCGGAGAAAAAAGTTACTGTATACAGGCTACCGGGTGAAAGAGGAGGTGTTTGACGTGTCGGAAGGGAAGATTATGAATGGCGTAGGTTCTACTTTTACGGCTACAGAGGTCGTGAAAATGAACCGCGAGCTGCGGAAGATGCGGAATCAGATTGATACACGGATCAGGCAGCTTGAGCGAACAAGGGAAGAATTTACAGTGGAGGATATTCTGGCTCAAAATGCTTTTGGTACAGGAAAACCACAGTTTTATTTATTGCGATATATCAATGCGCAGATTGAGCGTAAGCAGGAACTGAAGAAAGTGGGGATGGCTGCGGCCTACAAGAGCACTCGCTCGTCGTTGGCAAAATTTATAAGTCGCCCCGATGTGCGGATGTCGGAGGTTGATTTGGGGTTCGTCAGGAGATATGAGGATTTCCTGTATAGTAACGGTGCTTCCGGCAATACGGTAAGTTATTATCTGCGCAACTTGCGCTCTTTGTATAACCAGGCGGTAACGGACGGTTATCATCCTCGTGGCGAATATCCGTTTGCGAAGGCGCAGACCCGCCCGGCGAAGACTGTGAAACGTGCTTTGTCGCGCACGGATATGCAGAATCTGGCGGACTTGAATCTGGAGAACGAACCTGAACTGGAGTTTGCCCGCGATTTGTATCTGTTCAGCTTTTATGCGCAGGGAATGGCTTTTGTCGATATTGTTCTTTTGAAGAAGGTCGATATTTGCAATGGTGTGCTGACCTATTCCCGTCATAAGTCGAAACAGTTGATTCGTATAGCGGTGACTCCGCAGATGCAGGGCTTGATAGATAAATATAAGACAGAAAAATGAGTATCTTTTTCCGATAATTAGCGGCGAATATGCTTCGGGATACCAACAATACCGTCTGGCGTTAGGGCGTATCAACCGTCATTTGAAGAAAATCGCTGTTGTAGCTGATATTAAAGTACCGTTGACGACATATACTGCACGCCATACCTGGGCTACCCTCGCACGTGACTATGGAGCTCCGATTTCTGTGATTAGTGCCGGACTTGGTCACACGTCGGAAGAAATGACACGCGTCTATTTAAAGGATTTTGATGTATCCATGCTCAATCAGGTGAATAGCATCGTTACAAACTTATCCAAATGAAATAATTATTTGTAATATAATCTGTTGAGAATTAGAAGATATCATATTTTTATTTATCTTTGCAATATTGTAATCTATTCCGTAATAGAGATTATATTAAAATCTCTTTGTTGTTTTTTGAACTATTTCACGCTGCAAAGTAAGCTTATTTTTTTATAATATAAATTGTCATAAAGTACAATTTTTTATTCATTTTGTACACGTCGCGTGGTTATCCTCATAAATAGGGCTGTTTTCAGTCTGGCAGCGTTCCATTAACTGTTTGGCGGTGCATCCGAAATGTTGTTTGCAGTAACGGTTGAAGTTACCTTGCGAATCAAATCCCAATTCTTCAATGGCATCTTTTATACATACTCCCGGTTCGGTCATTTTTTCGAGTATCCTTTGGTTCTTTTGTTTCAGCATCCATTGTTTGGCAGTCATTCCGAACACCTTGGTGAATTTGGTAAAAAAACAGCTTCTTCCCATATTTGATAGTGAGATAAGCTGCTCTATATTATCTACTTTGGTATGGTTGCGCATGACAAAATCCTTGAAGTCCATTTCTTTTCCGATGATAGGATGAAGCAGGGTTGCAATCTCCTGCTTTTCATAAAATCCGCGCAGGAGAAAGAAGAATTCCCGTTGCATCAGGGGTGTGCAGGTGAGCGCAATTCATTCCGTTCTTGATACAGTGGGTCAGCACTTCGAGGAATGGTGTCAGCGGGTAGTGTATTCTAATCGGTGAGAAGTCATATTCAATGTTGTCGCAAAGATCTGATAAAGATTGCAATATGAGCTTGTCACAGTTTCCTTCGGGCATATCGAAAAACATGGAGAGCAGGCTTGAACCGTTTTCTCCAATTCCCTTCAGCCGGGAAGAACGTGGGATGAGTATCATCTCTCCGGCATGAAACAGTCTGTTGTGGAACTGGTTGCAAGTTATGGTGAAATCGCCTTTCAGGAAGAACAGAAGATAATTCTTACTTGTATTGTCTTCCTCAAATTCTGTGTTCTTGTCGAACTCAAGATATTTGAATCCGGTTTCAATCGTTGTCATGTAGTTTTGGCATGACAGGTGTTCTTCGATGTACAGCAATTCCCTTTTCATAAGTTTTGATTCCATGGCAATAACTGTTTTTATTGTTTGGCCTGTTAGTTATCCGTTTGTTTCACAATTGTTTCAGTATCCATGTTTTTAATGAATTATATATCAGAATATTATTTTCTGTTTTGTTTGCTATGATTCATTTTATCATGATACTGAAACGTTATATGGGTGCTTTTATGTGATATAAATCATTGGTAATTAGGTTTTTATTGTTTGTATTCTTTTTGTTTCATCTCTATTACGGAATAGAGATGAAACAAAAAGGAAATTATAAATAATAAGACGACATGAAGAAATATCTATGTTTAATCGGAGTCTTGGGAATACTACTTTGTAATACGGCCAACTCTTACGCCCAAAAGGTTGCAGTAAAGACTAATTTGCTTTATGACGCTACTACTACAATGAACTTGGGGCTGGAAATAGGTTTGGGCAAGAAATGGTCTCTCGATTTATCCGGAAATTATAACCCCTGGAAGTTTGATGATGAAACGCGCCTGCGCCACTGGGGCGTGCAGCCGGAACTTCGCTACTGGCTTTGTGAGAAATTCAACGGTCATTTTCTGGGTCTGCACGGACATTACGCCAAATACAATGTGGGCGGAATGTCATTTTGAGTGATAACATGGAGCGCCACCGCTATCAGGGCATTTGTGGGGGCGGCGGAATATCCTACGGTTACCAGTGGCTGCTCGGTAACCGCTGGAGCATGGAGGCTGTGCTTGAGTCGGATATGCGCGGCTGGATCATTCCAAATATCCCTGTGCCACATGTGGAACCATTCAGAAAAAGTGAGAAGAAAAACTACTTCGGCCCGACAAAGGCTGCCGTGAGTATCATATACATAATAAAATAGGCAAATGATGAAAAGAATCTGTATATACGTGACCTTGGGACTGCTGGGCGCAGTTTCCGCCCATGCCCAGGAGATAAATATCGGACAAGCCGTTGCCCGGAAAATAAGCGACGACAAAGTGGAAGTCTCATTCAGTATGGATTGCAGCACGCTGCGTCTTCCCTCGCGCCGACAGATGGTAATCACTCCCTTGATAATCAGCCGGTCCGGAAAGCGATACGCTCGCCCTGCCTTCAGTCTGCATTGCAGGCAGAAACCGTTATCGCATGAACAAGCGGAAAGAACGTCTGTATGGCAAAGAACCGGCTGCGGGAGAGGGACAGGAAATGATTCGTTTTAACAGGAAACGGGATATGTTGTTAGAATATAACGAAACAGTCCCGGCACAGGAGTGGATGTCCGAAGCACGTGTCGAGATATTCCGTGAATTACAGGGATGCGCAGGTTGCGGAGAAGCACTGGGTAATGCCCCCGTTGCGGAGCTTCCTTTATTCAAAGAGGTAGTGGAACGCCCGAATCTGGAAATAATGGTGGCACAGGCAGAGGAGAAACGTCGTTCTTTCACCCGCAGCGCATATCTTAATTTTAAAGTGAACCAGTCGGCATTGCTTGCCGATTATATGAATAATCCAGCCGAACTGGCTAAAATCCATTCGTCCATTGATTCTATCCGTGAAGATGATAACTATCGTATTGCCCGGATTAAGATAGTGGGCTACTCATCGCCGGAAGGCAATTATGACGCCAATGCCCGCCTTTCCGAACAACGTGCGAAAGCGTTGGTACAAAACCTGAAACATGCCTATAAGCTGGACGACAGTATGATAGAATGCCGTTCGGTGCCGGAGAATTGGGAAGGGCTGGCTGCATGGTTGCGCGAATACCGTCCTTCCTATATGCAGAAAGTGCTCGACATTATCGGGCAGACTCCCGAACCGGACGCGCGCGACGCGAAGATAAAAAGGCTATCGACGGTGGAAAACATCTATAATGCCTTACTACAGGAGGTATATCCCGAAGCTGCGCCTGGTGGAATATACAGTCAGCTATACGGTGGTTCCGTTCTCCGTGGAGCAAGGGCGGAAATAATCAAGACGCGCCCCGACAAAATGAACCATAACGAAATGTATCAGGTCGCAGTCAGCTACGGCAAAGGTTCGGACGAATACAACAGGATTATCCGGATGATTGCCGCCCGCTTTCCCGGGTGACAGGATAGCTAACAACAACGCCGCTATCGTGGCTTGGGAAACGGGAGATTACGACGCTATGCGGGTGTACCTGAAACGTCTGGAAGGTATAAAAAACTGAATAATATAATCTGAAACTTATACTTAGTAATTAACATTTTAGTATTCATTAAATTTTAAAACAATGAAATTGGACAAATCTTTTTTAACGCTGTTTGTCGGACTGGCGATGGCAGCATGTAGTAATGATGAAGAGATGGCAACCGGCGGACAAGACCAGTTGCCGGTAGACGGCAGGGAGGCTTATATGTCCGTATCTGTGACAATGCCTAAAAGTACGGGAACACGTGCTCCGGGAAAAGACCATGGCAGTGTGGAAGAACAGAAAGTAAACGAAGTGCTTCTCGCATTGTTTGATGCGTCGAATGTTTGCTTGGAAACAAAGACATTGGGTACAACCGACTATATCTTGAATGTAGGTGGTGCTGATAAGCCAGGATATGACGGAAAAGCATTCAAAGTTCCTTCCGCTACCGCCAAAGTACTGGCAGTAATCAATCCGAGCGGCAAGTTCAAGGCTGCCTGTGTAGCTTCCGCTCCCTGGTCTGTCATCAATGGTGCTGTGGAGCAGACACTTGATGAAGTGATTGGAGCATCAAAGGACAACTTTATGATGATTAATGCCGGCGACAATACAAACCCTACTAACGGAGCATTGGCGGAAGCTAAAGTAAAAAAGGTTGGCGACGCGGGTATTTCTGACGTTGCTACCGCGATATCCGAAGCCCAAGCTGACCGTTCAATGATTTATGTAGACCGTGTCGTTGCTAAAGTTTCTTTAGGAACAAATCCGGCCGGCGTCATAGTTCCTGCCGGAGTGACTTGTACATTCGGTAACTGGGCATTGAATGTAACCAACAAGAGCATGTTCCCATATTCTGAAATAGTAATGCCTGCCGGAGGTTCTGCTGATGCAGATTATAGAATTGACCCGAACTATGAAAAAAGGCAGGATTCAATGTGTCGCAGTTCAACTACCTGAAAGTATCTGATAAAGGTGTTTTGCCTGCTGACTTTCTCCTATGGCAGACAGCAAATACTGTCTTGAGAACACAATGGCTGCCGACGCGCAAACCCAGGCACAGACTACGTCTGCCGTAGCAAGTGCGGTTTACACTCCTGGCTCATTTACTGTGGGCGAAAGCTGGTTCCGCCTTTTGGGTGTCACTTACAAGACATTGGCTGATTTGCAGGCAGTATATAATGCTGCGGCTGCTGGTACATCGGATGCGGCACAACAACAGATAATCGATCTTTGTGACCAGTTCTATGCACGTATTGCCAAAGCCGCCACTGCACAAGGCAAGACTGTCGGTGGTGATTTTGCCTCTATTACTATCGCCGAACTGGACGACCTTAAGAGCGGTGGCGAATACTCCAAACCCTGATGCAACAGCCGGCGAAACAGTAGGTGTGGAATACTTCCAGAAAGGCGTATGCTACTATAACATCCTGATTCGTCATGATGACGAAATCACTGAATGGATGGCACATGGAAAATATGGTGTTGTGCGCAACAACTGGTACACATTGACTATCAACAGCGTGAAGCAACCGGGTACTCCCTGGATTTCCTGACAAGACAGATCCTACTAAACCTACAAATCCGGGTGAAGACGATGATGATAAAGAAGCATATCTCTCTGTAAATATTACAGTTAACCCATGGACTACTTGGAGCCAGGGAGTGGATTTGTAATGACTGATATATCGGGCTAAAATAACAATTAAAATTATAAGAAGGCGTTATGATACAGCGCAGTTTGTCTTGTGACGCCTTCTTTTTTCTTTCTTTTCATTTTTTATTCAGCCGGCGGAGGCTTATTTCCGTGAATCAAGACCTTGATATGAAAAACTGGATAAAAAACAGGTCTTGCCATACAGACAAGTTTTTAAGACTTGTCCACTAAAAGCAGATTATTCCGAGAAAAGCACAAAGGCGCTTTTCCACACCATATATGAAATTAGAAAAAATAAATAGACCCATAGATTATGAGAAAGATAATGAATACAAAAGGTGCCGTCCGGCAGATAAGTTATGGAAGTTGCCTGTTATTACTGCTTGTACTCTTTTCTTGCACATCCATAGATGAGACACTGTCGGAATGTCAGTTATATGTTAGTTTCCGGTATGACTATAACATGGAGTTCACCGATGCTTTTGCGACTCAAGTGAATCGTGTCGATGTGTTTGTATTCGACAAGGATGGCACGTTTATCATGAAGAAGAGTGAACAAGGGAAAAACTCTGGGCAGTGGCAGTTACCGTATGCAGTTACAACTGCCAATTGGGGAATACCGGATAGCTACGTGGGCGGGAATGAGCGATGCCTTTGAAAATGCCGGAACCGGTTGCCGGAAAATCGACACTGGAAGATTTGACGGTAAAAATGAAACGGGAAGAATCCTTGATACATAATAAAGTTTTGGAGCCTCTCTGGTATGGTGAGATACAGACCGTAAACTTTACCGGCAAACAGGAACAGACGGAAACTGTCCGGCTGATAAAGGTTACCAATAAGTTCCGCTTTATTCTGCAAAAAGTCCGGTCCGGGGGAAGAACTGGATATCAATGACTGCCTGTTCGAAACGTGCGGACAACGGATATTACGACTGGAATAATGACTTGCTGGATGACGACATGATTAGTTACCAGCCGTATCATCTGGAAAAAGTGGAAGATGTGGGCATTGTGGCAGAAATGAATACCATGCGCCTGCTCGAACATAAAAAAGGTATACCTGACGCTTACACGCAAGTCGGATAGCAAGGAACTGATGAAGATTGACCTGATACCCTACCTGCTTCTTACTAAAAATGGAAGGGCACAATATCCCGGCACAGGAATACCTCGACCGTCAGAGTGAGTATGCGATTGTCTTTTTCTATAACCCGGAATTATTGAATTTCCTTTCCACCAAGATTGTGATTAACGGCTGGACTATCTGGCTGAAAGGTGAAGATACCTCTGATAAATAAACAAAGATTGATGAATATGAGATATAAAGGTTATATATGGTGGGCGTGGTTGCTGTTGTTGTTCTTGTTTTCCTGTACGGAAAGTGGACAGACAGTTGATCCGCTAAATCCGGGAGAAGTACGGATGAGCATGAATATCAGTACACGTGTCACGAGTGACCCGGAAGTGCTGAACGCGAATGAAACCCGCATCAGCCGGCTACGCATCTATGTTTTTGACGGCACGTCACTGGATAAGATGTATTACTGGCAAGGGCTAACCGCTACTGACGGTACTTATACTACTCCGGTTTTTACGGTGAAAGCCGCTACCGGGGAAAACATTATATGCCATTGTAAACGAACCTGTTGACACGAATACCCGTGCTATATTGGAGTCTGTAGACCATCCCGACGACCTGGTGGACGTACAGTATCAAATGGCGGACTACTTATCCACAAGAACCAATGTAGTGGAATACACTAAAGACTACTGTCTTCCCATGTATGGAGAACTGGCGAGGAGTGGACGCGGCGGAGGGAACGACGCAGACAGTCAACATGCGTGTAGACCGTGCTGTGGCACGTGTGGATGTTTATATGCGGAAGGAGGCAAAGAACTGGGAGGAAGTCTTGATGCCTGCCACATTGGTTGTGACTGGAGTTTCCAAGACAGGATTCGTATCCCCAAAAAGAACAGGAAGTTATGCGTCTTCCGTTCTCAATCTGTTATCGAGAAAGAAAGTCAGTGAGATCCCTGAAGAAACTTTCTCCTGAAGACAAGGGCGTGCTGGCTTACTCGTTTTATATTCCGGAAATGGAGTGTAAAAACAATAAATTGAATATCGGTTTTGATGATTACGATATGATAGAGTTGGGTGTGGATTTTCGGATAATTCCGGCAAAGCGCCTTTGGAAAAACTGGAGCGTAATCATGTTTATCAATTACTGTGCCGGTTCATGCAAAAAACAGTCTATTTGGATATAAACTTGACAGTGTGTCCGTGGATAGCGTTAGAACCCCAAGTAGAAGAAGTGAACGATATACGTATAACAAACTGTTATGTGGTACCGCCCGGCGGAAGAGTACATATACCTACAGACGGGTGTACAAGGCATGGGCACAAATGGATGAATTTGAACGTACACCTATTCCCGATGGTGAGGTTACGGCCGAAGTACTTTGGGTAGATAGAATAGGGGTAGTGCCGGCTTCCGGAGTGAAGGTTATGAATGCGGAAAAACGTGATAAAGCTTATATCAGTGTGGAAACGGAAAATCAGTCTGGCAATGCAGTGATAGCGATGAAAGTGAATGGAAAGATTTACTGGAGCTGGCATATCTGGTGCACAGACTATGATCCGAATTTAGAAGAGGGACAACAAGAGTTTAATGGTTATACTTGGATGGATCGTAATTTGGGGGCAACATATAATAACTATGATGAGAAGCAGGGAGGAATTGAGTCTAAGGGATTTCTATATCAATGGGGGCGGAAAGATCCGTTTCCACCAGCTAAGGGTTGGCTTTATACGGAGCCTGAAGAAGAATTGTATAGCGTCACTGGCGAAATTAAGCCTATTACTAAAATTAGTGTATCTACGTCGGATATTAATAATATACCGGGTTCAGTGAATAATCCGATGGCATATTATACAGCACCCTCACAACTCCTCTGGTTTTCGTACTCTACCAAGTATCCTTATTTATGGAATACGAAATCTGGAAAGAAAACGATTTTTGACCCTTGTCCGGATGGTTGGAGAGTTCCTGCCGGCAAAGATGGCATATCTACTCCATGGGAAGATTCTGGTCTGGAGCAGGTTTTCTATGAAGAAAGATATGGTGGCGGATTTGCTGGTAGGAGTGATATTTATTATCCTGCAACAGGATATAGATACGGGGGGACTGGGGAGCTGTCAGGATCCTTGGGGCAGGTTGTTATGCTTCGTGCAGGAAACCTTGGTCGAGATATGAAGTGTCGGAACATGTGTCTGTATTGGACAGAACGTATTCACGGTAAGGGGTGAAAGTGTTATTTGGGATGAAGCGACTGCAGGTGCTGTACGTTGTGTGAAAGAGTAAAATGGAGGTTACATCTATGACGAATAAAATGGTAATAGGATATAAGTTTGCTTTTTATACTGCTTTTATTATCTTCATGTGTGGAAGATATTAGAAATTGTGATATTGGCAATGTGGACAACATGATACCCGACGGCAAGGAACGGATGGAACTCCGTTTGGTAATACCGGGGGAAAACAACCGGTTGTCCGAAGCATAGAGAATGGGATGGCCGGTGAGAACAAGGTTGAGCGGCTTTTCATGGATGTTATGAATAGCGGGACTGTGATAGCATCCCGTTCCACAGCAGACGGAGCATTGACATTGACCCCTACGGATGTTGATAGTGTCTATGCGGTTTCTACACTGTTTGATATAGGGACATTGGAGGCGGGTTACACCTTGCGGGTACGTGCCAATGAAGACACTCCCCGCAATAATCTCCGGACAGCCGGTTTCCCCCTTTCTACATGTCAGGTACGGGAGTGATTGAGGACGGCATAAATAGAAATTTCAAAGCTTCCGTGCATTTGTTACGGGGAGTCGCCAAACTACGGACTACTGTTCGGACAACCTCATTTACTGTTCCGCAGGAATTGATGATAGGAGATGTAAAAATACAGGTGATTCATGCTGCAGATAGGATTCGTAAGTATGCTCCGTTCTCTTCTCATGCCAATGAGGCTGTTGTTGAAAATCTGCCGGCATCTTCATTAAATTATCCGGATTATCCGGAAGTGAGCTTATATGATATACTTGCTCATGAACAAGTGGAGATTAACGTTGAAGCTATTACTTTTTATCCATTATTCGTTTATGAAAATTATCTGGAACAGGAAGAGGAGTATGACCCGGCTATTAACGTGACATCATTGAAACTGACTATTCCTGTGACGGACGGAATAGCTAGTCGGGTGATAGAACGCACGATACCTGTAAAAGCGGAAGATTCTTATCGGATGAAACGTAACCATATTTATTCGGTGGACGTACAAGTGCTAAGTCTTGATGAAGTGAAAGTATTCACGGATATGCTTGATTGGGAAGATGTAGGGGTTACGGGTGATATTGTAGGAGGCGTTGACTTTGATATAGACAGGACAAAAAATAACTTTGATTAAAGATATTGTCGACCCGGTGAAACTGCTGAAAGTGGACTGTCATGCTCCGGGACGCTTACAAATCAGAGCTTTGCAACCTAATAAGACAGATTTAATATCAACAACAGATTTACAGTTATATTGCAATGGAATAACGGAAACGGATAAACTGGCGGATAACAGTGGCATTTATGACCTCACTGCCGCACAAGTAATGAATTTCTATTGTACCACCGGTAGTGTTCCCGCCAATTATGAAGGTGGTTTTATAGAAATTTCTTCCGACAATGTGCATGTGGAATATATTCCTGTCAGTTCATTGGATACTTTTACTCCGTTAGACACGGAAGGGACTGCCAATAGTTATATAGCAGATAGAGGTGCAGGTTCTTATTCTTTCACTGCTACCATAATGGGAAACGGAGTGGACGGTATTACTGACGAAGGGAAGTTTGAAGACGCAAAGTGGCAATATCTTGACAAAAGCCGGTGGTGCCAATATTCATCCTTTATCGGCCAAATTGCTTTGGCAGGACACGGATGAACTGGTGGAACAAGTTGCTTTTTAGTCAATGGCAGGGTTCAGGTGAAAATGGGACGAAGCCGGGGAAATGCAGTGATAGCTGTTTATGATAAGACTAATCCTAATGCGGAGGATGCGAAAGTGTTGTGGAGTTGGCACCTTTGGTGTACGGCTACCCCAAAGATACTGGAATTCGTTCACTTCGATATACACGGGCAATAACTATAAAGTGATGGACCGTAATCTTGGTGCTACTGCTACTAAAAGCGTATTTAGGCACTGTTCAAGGGCTGCATTATCAATGGGGACGTAAAGACCCGTTTTCGGGTTCATTGACTTATGATGGCATACGTACCATTTTATATGACGTAAGAAGTGGTCAGGGCGTATATAAATATTCCGATGAACGAGTGACTGCCGGTCAAGCTATAAGTACTCCGAGTTCCTTGTATAGTCCAAGGAGAGGATTGGGGGGTGAATCTTGGTGTACGAAAACAACAGAACTGAAAATATCTGTGGGGAAATCCGGACGGGGAACAGGATGCTTTCCCTAAAGAAACATTAAAATCGTTGTATGACCCTTGTCCATATGGTTATAAAGTTGCGCCGCATGACGTTTTTAAAAATCTTGAGTAAAGGTGAGATCGCCATATTCCCCCCGGCCGGAGCGTCACTTGGGATATGTATTTCATAAAAAAAGTTATTTTTGCGAATGGATCAACCTTTTATTATGATAATGCAGGGATTGATGAAACGAAGCTAATTTATTTGCCGGAGACTTATAGACCTAATGGTGATGGTATAAAGTTAGGAAAATGGGGAGTTTACTGGTGTTCTTCACCTCATCCTGCTGACAAAGAACATAGTGGGCTCATGTTTAACTTTCATCCATATACTGCTATGGACTTTGAATATAATATATATAATCCGGTGGTTACTTCAGTGCCTGCTTCGATACGCTGTGTAAAGGAATAATTCATTAGAAATCTAAAAAGTATGAATGAAATGAAAATAACAATACAACAATACTTGTTCGGGATATGTCTGTTGGTTTTCTTCGCTTTTAATATGTTGTTGTTAGGTGGTTGTAACGATGACACTGAAATGGAAATGATTGATTCCTCTCAAAAAAATGTCATCAGCTTGTCTATCCCGGATGCGGAATTGGTACAGGTACGTAGCGTGGCGAATGAATCGGAATGTAAGATTAGTGGCATACAGGTGTTTGTATATAATGATTCTCACGCCTCATCCCCTGTATATTATCAGGAGGGTAAAGCTGATTTGTCTTTTTTGTTCGGTAATGGCACTGCATCGCCGACTGTGACATTGAAAGAATACATTCCCGCTTTGACAAAGAACGAATTTATGTAGTTTGTAACCTGACTAATCGTTCTTCTGCATCAGGAGCAGGTGATTTTCTTATAAATAAAATGGCTAGTGAAGAGCAGTTGAGGAATTATACTAGTCAAGGAATGATGAAGGGCTTTTCCGCTCTGCAAAGTGAAGGGCGGACTATTCCGATGTACGGTTGGATAGAATGGAATGAAAAGGCTACCTCTAATGTTTGTCTATTAACCCGTTGTTTTGCAAAAGTTACGGTGGATGCCGAGACGGATTTGTTTTCCGGTAAACAGGTCTATTGGGAATGGAGAAATCTGAATTATTCGGATTTTACGTTAGATAGCGAGTATAAGGGGGGAATCTATCAGGGTAGTATCAACGAAAGCGGCAGTTCAGAAAAGCATGATTTGCTTTCCGCTACAACTCCTTTGGATGTAACGAAAGGATTGGTGACAAGTTACTATCCTTTGGAATATGAACACTCCGTTTACGCTTTAGGAAATAAGGTTGATAAGAAAACATTCTCCAAAAATCGTGCAATGTTGCTTCTTGTAGTCCAGAATCCGGACGGTTCGAATAAAGAGTATTATCGTCTGGATTTCCTGGATAAGGAAACCGGCGAGTATCTGGATATAATACGTAATCATTCTTATCGTTTTACTATTGCCAAGTTAAAGAATAAAGGATATGATAGGGAACTGGAAGCCATTCAAAATCCGGGGAGTAATATCGAGTATACGGTAACAGTTTCGGATAATTGGTCGCGGGGATATGCTTCTAACGGCCAGTACTTGGTAAAAACGGACAGGGAGGACCTTAAGTTGATAGAGAATGGCATCACAGATCCGGGTAACAATGGTAAAATTTGAATTGCAGGCTGATGATACGGGTAATGTCGATTTTAGTGGTGTTACCACTCGTAATGTTCGCGTTTTAAATTCGGATAAGAAAAACTTTGGTACCCTCATCTGACTTATGCCTGTTTTATAGCATAGATAATAATAATTTGGTACAGGTGAAGGGAACAGGAGGATTTTCGGTGAATGAAGTGAACCTTCCGCAAGATAGCGATGTGTATTGATTTATTACACTGTACCCGAAAACTCTTCACTAAAGGAAGGATTTTTGGAAATAACAATAGGCAACATAGTGAAATATATCCCTTTCAGTATCATTCCTCACACAGAAGCGTTTCCTGTAGATGAAGACGGTCCGGCAAACTGCTTTATCACTCCGGTGACTTATGGCGTTTATTCGTTTGACGCTACGGTGATAGGAAACGGGGTTGATGGTATAGTGGCGGAAACGAGAGGCAGAGCTGCATGGCGGGAAGAATTAGGTGAAGATATAGAACAATATCATTTTTAAAAATGCTTCAGGTGAAGATATATCAGTTTCTAAAAATGTTGAGATAGTTCCTTATTCTGCAAAAAACTAATTTGGCAGGACAAGCAAAATCTTATTTCGCAAGTGTCATTTAATACCACTACTAATCGGGTTGAATTTTTGAGTAACGGTGCAGGAAATGGGATTATTGCAGTTTATGATAAACAAGATCCAAATGCGGAGGATGCTACAGTACTATGGAGTTGGCATGTTTGGTGTACAGAGCACCCCACTATAATAGAATTAGGCTTACCAACCAATGGAGAAACTTATAGCGGGAAGAATTATAGAATAATGGATCGAGATTTAGGAGCAACAACTAATACTCCTGATGAGTTAACAACACGTGGTTTGGGTTACCAATGGGGGCGTAAAGATCCTTTTTGTATTTCAGCTTCCTTTGAAAGTACCGAAAATTTTATGCATAATGTACGTGGAAGTAAACTAAAGCACAAAGAGGAGGAAAAAAATGAAAGTATAGGAACAATTGAGTATGCGATAAATCATCCTGCCGTATTTATCATAAGTGATGATGCCTATAGTGTTCATGATTGGTTGTATTATACTTCTGAATCCGGTAATAATGATATGACTGGAAATCAATATTTATGGGGAAATAACCCTTATTCGCAATATAAAAATGGTTAATGTAGAGACAATGAAGACCCTTTATGATCCATGTCCAGTTGGTTACAAAGTATCTCCGCCGGATGTATATGGTGCATTTTTTTAAAATATCCAATAATAGATTCCCCTATTGGCAAAAGCGGAACCGAATTTTTGGGACATATGGAGAAGGGAGATTTTTTATACTCCTTTATTTACTAAGTATGGGGTATATTTCTATTGTGGTAGTGAAAATAGTACACGGAAAGTCTATTTTATTTCTACTTCGCTTCGCCATGGAAGAACTTATGATAAAGGGGGTAGTAAATGGTCCTTTTTTATAGTGCTCATCTTTGTTGGGACAATGAGATATAATGATGGCAGTGGTATGAATGTAATAATGTCATTTGGATTTGATTTAAAAAATGGTGATGTTGGCTGTGGCTTCGGGTGGGGGTAATAATTACTGGTTAGATCGTTCTACGGCAGCACCTGTCCGCTGTATCCGTGACGAATAAACATATATAATTCATTTTTAAATACAAACCTATGAACAAATCAGAACTAATCAAAGAAGTAGCCCTTAAAGGTCAGTTGAGCTTTAACGAAGCTACGAATGCAGTAGATGCAATCATGGAAACCATTGCGGAAACAATGCATAAAGAGAGAGTGTCACTTTAGTCGGTTTCGGCAGTTTTGTCGTTCAGGAACGGAAAGCACGCAACGGGCATAATCCTGCCACAGGCGGATCAATGCTGATTCCGGCCAAACGACAAGTGAAATTCCGTCCCGGAAGTAAAATGAAATTAGAGTAAAGAAACAGGTTAAACTAAATGTTGAACATAAAAAATTGAAACATGAAAAAGAAAATTATTACAGTTGCATTGGTATTATCATCAGTCTGTGCCATGGCACAGCAAAAAGGAAAATCGTGATACGGACGGAAATATTCTCCGTGGCTCGTATGAAACGAATAGTTTCTGGGTAACTGGTATATCGGTGTAGGCGGTGGAATCAATATCTATGAAGGCGAATTTGATAACAAGACATCGGTGGGCAACCGTATTGCTCCTGCACTGGATGTTTCGTTGGGCAAGTGGATAACTCCTTCTTACGGAGTCCGCCTGCAATATTCGGGTCTGAAAGCCAAGGGGCTGACGGACGCAAGCGGAATGTATGCCAAAGGGGCGCATCGCGGTTATTATAAGGAAGAGTTTAATGTTTCCAATCTCCATGCGGACTTTATGTGGAACTGGTCGAACGGTTTCCTCGGATTCAATGAGAAACGTGTGTGGAATGTGATTCCGTTTGTCGGTTTCGGTTGGGCACGTTCGTGGGGAAACAGCACGCATGATATAATGAAATTGCCGCCAACATCGGTATTTTGAATACGTTCCGTCTGGGCAAGCGTCTGGACTTGACTTTGGAAGGACGGCAGATGCTAGTGAAAGAGTGTTTTGACGGAACGGTAGGCGGCAGCAAAGGTGAAGGAATGAGTGCTGTGACACTGGGACTAAGCGTAAAGTTGGGCAAGACCCGTTTCGACCGCGTCGAGAAAGTGGCTCCGGCAGATTATTCATCTTATAATGAACGTATCAACGCGCTTCGTGCCAAGAACCATGATTTGAGCACCGAAGCAGAGCGCCTTGCCGCCGAACTGGAAGCTGCCAGAAATCGGAAACCGGAAGTGGTGAATGAATCGAAAGTGACTGCTTCGCCGGTAGCCTTGTTCTTCCCCTATCGGCAAGGCTACTTTGGATAAGAAGGAACTTACCAATCTTGAGTTTTATGTGAACAACGCCATCAAGGCGGACAAGAACAAGACTTTCACGCTGATTGGCTCGGCAGACAGCGCTACGGGCAGCAAGGAACTGAACCAACGTTTGAGTGAACAACGTATGGAATATGTGTACAATTTATTAGTCGAAAAGTATAAAATTTCCCCTGAACGTCTCGTGAAGAAAGCGGAGGGCGATACGAACAACCGTTTCAGTGAACCTGAATTGAACCGCGTCGTAATCGTCGAATAATAGTTTTATTTCATTTCAAGGTATTTCAGGCAACATTGCGGGGCTGTCTCGTTTTCTTCTATGTCGGGACTGAAAGTGCTTTGTCGTTACAAGGTGGGCTTGTCGGCCGGTAGTTGGATGGTCCTTTGCAATGTTGCTTTTTTGAATGAAGAGGAGGATATGATAATATATAATAGTCTGTTGGCGAAAACTTTCCTGAACAGGAAGAAGAGGCATTATTTTATGATTTTCGGTTGTTGTTTCACCCGGTTCAAGTATCTGGAAGTGTGGGAGGATATGGAGCTTCGGATTCATGCGCGGCAGTATACGGAATGTTTCTTCTTGGCATTATTGCCTGCATTGGTGCTATCCGTCTGGCTTTCGTGGTGGTGGATGTTGCTTGCGTTCATGAGTTATCATCTGCTTTACTGGCTGGAGAGGTGGTTCGGACATCATTCTTCATTTGACTGGGAAGCGTTGGAGCATTGTAGCGATGCGCTTTATTTGAGAAAGCGGAAATCTCGTGTCTGGATGAAATGGTATGGGAAGAAGTCGTTGCCGCCTTCGGAATGGGAGGATGATTAGAGAGAATAGTATATCTTATACGAGTAGAAAAAGTAGATTATGAAAACGAAATTTATAGCTGAAATGGTGGGCACTATGGTGCTTGTCTTAATGGGATGCGGCGCTGCTGTATTGAATGGCGGCGCGACATCGGTAGCCGCTGTGTTGACGATTGCTTTCGCGTTCGGTTTGTCGGTGGTGGCAATGGCGTACACAATCGGCCCTGTTTCGGGCTGTCATATCAATCCGGCCATCACCATCGGCGTTTGGCTGAACGGCGGACTGTCGGTAATGGAAGCCGGTGTGTATATCGTAGCGCAAGTGACGGGCGGAATACTTGGCTCTGCATTGCTGTGGTTGATTACCGGCACAATGGGGATGGAAGGTACGGGAGCCAACGGTTTTGAAGAGCCGTATCTGCTGGCTGCATTTGTAGCCGAGGCGGTGTTTACGTTTATCTTCGTGCTGACTGTATTGGGCACTACCGACCGCGATAATGGCAGTCCTCATTTTGCCGGGCTGGCTATCGGATTGACTTTGGTTTTGGTGCATATTGTATGTATTCCCGTTACGGGGACATCGGTTAATCCTGCCCGTAGCATTGGTCCGGCATTGTTTGCCGGAGTGGAAGCTATCAGCCAGCTCTGGTTGTTTATTGTGGCTCCGATTGTCGGTGCTGTGGTAGCAGTGCCAGTCTGGAAAACAATAAAAAGGAAATTAATTGTTTCATTTCATGTTTTTGTGAGAATAGAAAAAAGATGTAGGTTTTCCCCATATAGTATAATAAATGAGTTTAATGGCCTATATCCTTTATGTCGCTGTGAAGCGCCTCATTTCCCCAAGGGAATCCGTGCCCCTGCCATTTTTCTTTTTATAATAGTAGCATAGGAAAAATGGAATCATGGGTTCTACGCTGCCTGTGAAGGTCGCTCTATTGTTTGTTTTTTGTTTGTGTGGTGCATCTTTTTCCCGGTGGGGAAGAAGGTGCACTTTTTTGTATAATGTATTAATGGTCGGAAGTATTACATACGTCCATAGGCTTCCCAATATGGCATTAAAGCCTCTTGCAGCCAATGTGCCACCTCGGAGAATGAAAGGCTATTTTTGATAGTTGCCTTTTTTAGAAATGTTGACCATCGTAACTGCATCTGCGTATGGTTGGGAAAGTCTTTCCTGAAGAACATCGTATCTGCATTATAAAGAGTATGACGATTCTCGAAAGTGCGGTTGATAGCATCCTGTAATATGGTATTGTCATATTTGAATGATGTGAGCAGGTGGTAGATGTCATAATAGTCTTTCATCCGGCTGCTTTGGTCAGCTAAGTCTATGATGGCGTGCATCTTCTCCGCAATTACGGTTTCAGTGGAATAGGCAAGAATGTTTGCTTCTGGCAGTTCTTCCAATAACAATGGGTAATCTAATGATACAGGATGTGGTGTTACCACATCTCCAAAACCAATGTCCATTGTCATCACTTGGGCAATGGTGTCCATTGTCGCCGGAATACTTAGACGGATACCGTGGTAGTCTTTGAACTCGGTGATGTTCTGTGCTGTAAGCTTGTCGGCAGCAAACCTTACTCCGTCTTCCTCACACTCTACAGCGCATATTTCACGGAACGCCTCGGCGATGCGTTCGCCATCATTGCTGATATGCGTGCCAAGAAAATCAATATCCAATGTCGGACGTGCAGCAAAGCGTTCGTATGCATACATCAGTGCTCCACCTTTCAGGTAGAAGTTCTCACGGTAATGAGTCTGTGAGGATACGGTACAATAGGCGTTCCTGAAAATATCTGGTCAGAATGGTCTGGTAGAACACATCCTTCTGCTTGGCTACATTGAGCAGCTTTGCCCGGATGGACTTTCCAGGATTTTTGATTTCACTCATAGTTTTATTGCAATATACTGTTCAAGGATTCGTCTTACTCTTAGTTTGTCGGCATAATCCATCAGCAGGGATAGATTTCTGTCTGGCTGGGAAATGTAGTTATTCACCACTTCGGAACAAACATCCATGCCTATCTTGTTGCGGTACTTCACTGCATCGCACACGCATCGCTCTTTATTATATATATGTATGTGGTAACCGCTTACAACCAGTTCCTCGACACCTATGTCAAACATCGTGTCTGTGATATGATGGAGCTCTATCTTGGGAAATGTTGGAAGCGTGATTTTGCGACCTCTTTTTTACCGCCACATGGTATGCCTGAGGCAATGAGGTGGTGAGCCCATGCACATTCCATGCGGAGAAAAGGCATAGCACTCCGCCTGGAACGATGGCTTCCACATCTATCATCGTGTCCGCCAACTGCTCGGCTGTGGCATATACGCCGTTTGATGCGTACCGCGTCTCCGTCACGCACACTGTCCAGCAGCTTATAATAGGCTGTCCGACCTTCTTCCTTTACCATACTAGAGGAAGGAAAACTGTTATTATATCTCTTGCTTTCCATGCCTATACTCTTTTATTTTAGTACAAATATACTACATTTATTTGTGATTGTAGTGCGTTTGTACTGGGAAATGCTTATTTGCCATGAAATATTAACATATATCAGACAAGCTTGCCCGAATCATCTCGTAACAATTTCAGTAATTCTTGGTTTTCATTGCTTTCGATATACCGGCATAATTGCAGTTTGCTCTCTTTCAATATACGGTATCTGGCTATTGACAGCCTTGAGCGCCTAAAAACTTTCCATGCTTTTTTAGTATGGTATTTATTAGTTTGAATATATTTGTTTGTTTATTATTCTCCCCCGGCTATCGGTTTTGTCGCTTTTTCCTTGCTTTTTGTCGTTTATTTAGTTCCTTTATGTCGGTTGCGTATGTCTGAAATGCTTTTTAGTACTTTTCTGATGAGGCTATTAGGTGTCGTTTCATCTCCGTGGAAGATGCTGCATCTTTGCATCGTTAACGTTAGCGAAGTGATAATTAAAACAGTATTTATTTAAAAAAGAAAAGTAGTATGGCTATTAGATTTAGAAGGGTGTCTCGCCTGTGTGACCCTACAAATAAAGAAGCAGGAAAGAAAGTGTATCCGGTGATTTCTTATCAGTATGATACGAGTGCAACGTTGGATGAGTTTGCAAAGGAGATTGCGTCTGCTTCCGGTGTCAGCGAGGGTGAAACGATTAGTGTATTGAAGGATTTCCGTACGTTATTGAGAAAGACATTGCTGGGTGGCCGTTCGGTGAATATCGCCGGTCTGGGATATTTTTTACCTTTCTGCCCAAAGCAAAGGGACGGAGAAGGCGGAAGATTTTACGATCGCTAATATTTCAGGGCTTCGTATCTGTTTTCGTGCTAACTCGGACATTCGTCTGTTTACCGGGACGACTACCCGTTCGGATGGATTGAAGTTCAAGGATTTGGATCATATTAATGATTCGGGTAGTGTTGGTGACGGTTCGGATGATGGGGGTGAAACTCCGGATCCGGATGGTGGTTCGGGTGGTAATGGTGAAGCACCGGACCCAGCTGCTTGATTCATGAGCCGTTGAGAACTGTCTGGTTTGTATGGAATGGGGCTCCGGCCTCATTCTTTCTTTATAACTACGTAAAAATATAAATATGCAAATAACTACAATCCTTGCTTTTATTACCGCTATGGGTGGTTTGGAAGCTGTGAAATGGTTAGTGAGGTATATCACTTGCCGTAAGACGGATGCACGGAAAGAGGAAGCGTCCGTGAATAGTATGGAGGAAGAAAATCGCCGTAAAAAGGTGGACTGGTTGGAAGAACGGCTGACTCAACGTGACGAGAAGATAGACGGGCTTTATATTGAACTTCGCAAGGAGCAGGAAGAGAAGATCGACTGGATACATAAATGTCATGAAGTGGAGTTGATACAGAAGGAGTCGGAAGTGAAGAAGTGTGAGATTAGAGGGTGTGTGAAGCGTATGCCACCTTCGGATTATTAACTGGTGCGTTTGAACTAATAATGAATTATCATGAGAAATATAGATTCTATCATAGTACATTGTTCGGCTACGAAAGCCGGGCAGGATTTTACTGCCACAGATATTGACCGTTGGCACCGGGAACGTGGGTTCAACGGTATCGGGTATCACTATGTGATCCGTTTGGATGGGAAATTGGAAAAGGGGCGGGATGTGGCTTTGCCCGGTGCTCATTGTAAAGGTTGGAATGAGCAGAAGTATCGCGATATGTTATATCGGTGGATTGGATGGGAACGGGCGTCCGGCAGATACCCGGACGAATGCTCAAAAACGGGTGCTTTAATCAGATTATTATGGATTTGCAGCGGGAATATAATATTCTCCAAGTGTTGGGACATCGGGATACTTCACCGGATTTGAATGGTGACGGAGTGATTGAACCTTATGAATATGTGAAGGTTTGTCCCTGTTTTGATGTGAAGGAGTTTTTGAGGAGTGGGAGGGAGTTACTGTTTGTATCGTTGGTGGCTTTGGTTGTGCCTGTATTGCTGTCGGGATGTAGGAGTAAGAAAGAGGTGATAAACAGGGAGAGTGAAGTTAGGGTTGATTCAAGTTTAAATAGTAGCACCGGGAAAAGTCTTGTTAAAAATAAGGTTGCTTCAGAAAAGGATTTGGAGGTGGTGGAGGAGCATATCGAGCAGGTGTTGTTTGTATTTCCTGTGGATACGCTTAGATTGAAGGCTGGGATGGTGGTGAAGACTGTGGTGGATAGGAAAAACGTTAATGAGAAACAACTTCTTCAAGAAGTGAATTCACAGTCTGTGAGCTTGTCGGATATGAGCTGCTAAGACAGAGATTCATAAAACGGGAGTTGAGAAAACTACTAATAGGACAACCGGAAGTTGGTATTGGTATGGAATTATTTTGCTGGTTCTGGTTATTGTGTGTTGGATTTGCAAAGTGAAGAGGAAGTGAGATGTTGTTTGTCTGGTACAAAGTTAGTTTTGATGAAAAAATGGAGTCATGGTAGTGCTGTCTGTGAAACTGTGTACTTTTTTGTGGAGTTTGTATGTGTATTCCCATGGAAATGCGTATCTTTGAATAATCAAAATAGAGGAAAAATCATGGACGGATATTACGTAAACTTCCTATTGGAATACAGACTTTGCAGAGATTCGTGAAGAAAATTATCTCTATGTAGATAAGACTCTTTTGTGTGGCGAATAGCTAACACAGGTAAACCTTATTTCTTGAGCCGCCCTCGCCGTTTTGGCAAGAGTCTTCTTCTTTCTACTTTCGAAGCTTATTTTGAAGGTAAGAAGAACTTATTTGAAGGGTTGGGCCATAGCCGATATGGAAAAGGAATGGAAGACATATCCGGTATTTCATTTGGATTTAAACGCGGAAAAATATGATTCTCCCCAGGCTTTAGTCGAAATTCTTAGCAGGCAGTTGACGCAATGGGAACTGAAATATGGCAAAGGGGAGGATGAGGAAACTCTCTCCGGACGTTTTGCGGGTGTAATTCGCCGAGCCTGTGAACAGTCTGGTCGTGGAGTCGTAGTCTTGGTGGATGAATATGATAAACCTTTGTTGCAGGCATTGGGTGATGACGCTTTGCTTGATGACTATCGTAAGACATTGAAGGCCTTCTATGGTGTACTGAAAAGTTCTGACCGTTATCTTCGTTTTGTTTTCCTTACCGGTGTGACTAAGTTTGCGCAAGTCAGTGTGTTCAGTGATTTGAATCAACTGAATGATATCAGTATGAAGCCGCAGTATGCCACGATTTGTGGTATTACACGACAAGAATTGGAGGATACTTTTTATTCCTGAACTGAAATCGATTGGCAGAAACAAATGAACTGACTTATGAAGAAACATTAAATAAGATGACGGCTTTATATGACGGTTATCATTTTTTGTGAGTTTGCGGAAGGAGTATTCAATCCATTCAGTGTGCTTAACGTTTTTGACGGGTATAAGTTTAGTAATTATTGGTTCCAAACCGGTACTCCTACTTTTTAGTCGAACTGCTTAAAAAGAGTGAGTATGATTTGCGTACGTTGATTGATGGGGGTAGAAGCCAATGCTTCTTCGTTTATGGAATATAGGGTAGACGCTAATAATCCGATTCCGTTGATTTATCAGAGTGGATATTTGACGATAAAGGGGTATGACAAGCGTTTTGGAAACTACCTGCTGAAATTTCCCATGATGAAGTACGATATGGATTTATGGATTTTTTTTGGTTCCCTTATTACACATCAGTGGTAGATGATGAACGGGGCTTTATCTAGGTAAATTTGTACGTGAATTGGAGAGTGGTGATGTTGACGCTTTTTTCTTACCCGCTTACAAGCTTTCTTCGCAGATTTCCCTTATGAACTGAATGAAAAGACCGAACGACATTATCAAGTTGTATTTTTACTTAGTATTCAAATTGATGGGACAATTTACCGGAGCAGAGGTTCGTAGTGCCCGCGGACGGGCGGATGCAGTGGTGAAAACTCCGAAGTATATTTATGTATTTGAATTTAAACTGAATGGTACTGCCGAACAGGCTTTGCAGCAGATTGATGAAAAAGGCTATCTGATACCTTATCAGGTAGACGGGCGTGAGTTGGTTAAAGTTGGAGTGGAGTTCAGTGCAGAAAAAAGGAATATAGACCGGTGGTTGTATTAGCTCGATAACCATGTTGTTAAAGGAGTTACGGAGCCGTTTGAGATTGTTCAAGCGGCTCTTGTTTTGCGGGTAGTTCTTTTTAATTTTTGATGTTATATTCTATTACAGGAATCGACAACTGGGTGAAGAAACAGAATAAGTCAAAGTTAGCTTGTGCATAGCCCTTGTGGCTGCCACATAAAGCATACTTTTTATCAATATTGGAATGATAGTTCTTATCATCTGTTTGCGGAATGATTACTTCGTCAAATTCCAGTCCTTTCGCCATATGGGCGGAAGTGATGATAATCCCTTTTACATAAGCAGAACTTTGATTGGACAAAAAGTGAGATGTCGTTTGCATATATCTGGAGCTTTTGAACAAGTTCTTTTTTTTGCTTGGGATTCTGTTTTGCAGATAATCCCTAATGAGGTATAATGGGAGTTCCTGAAGGAGTTTACTAAATCCGCAATACCTTGGATCTCTTCTTCTGTATTTTTGAATGGAAGAATCTTGGGGTGTTCCCCCATGTCTCATAATCGGTTCTAATTCATTGTTCGATTGAATTTTTTTGTGCAAAACTGGTGATCTCAAAAGTAGAACGATAGCTTTTGCAAAGTTTCATTATTTCTCCTGTTGCAAATGCTTTCTGAATCATATCGGCAGTGGAAAGATCCATAAGGATTGACGGGATTGTGAAGCGTCTCCAAGAATTGTTTTTCGACACGGATAAAGTTTTTTGAATCACCTTGTATTGTATGGGAGAATAGTCTTGCATTTCGTCTATCAGAAGGTGTTTGACGTAAGATTGGGCGTTATTCCCATTTAATGCGATATGCAGATAAGCCAAAGGGGCTAAGTCCGCATACTCTAGTATGCGGTTTTTGCGTGTCTTGAACATCTCCGGTTTTCCGAGCCACTCAAAAAAGTCTTTATAGATTTGGAGATCGTTATTTCCCGCGAACATCTTTTTTATCTCTTTCTTTAGTTGGTTTTTCTCCGGAGTCCTAACTGTGAGATTATATTGTAGTTGCATCATTTCCAGAATGTAATCTGTCATAGTCTCAAATCGTTGACGTATGGGATAGCGGTGGAATCGTTTGAACTGTTCGTTAATAAATTCGGCAGGAATGGTGATGTATTTGGTGAGTTTTACGTCTGTTGCTTTGAAATAGTTGTTTTCCATGTAAAGGATGAATTTGTCAAGTAGTGATATAAACTCGAAGGAGGCTTTGTATTGAATCCGTTCGATAAAGTCGGGTGTCGGCTTTTCCAATAATTCTGTTACTTGTTCAAAGAAAGTCTGGCATTTATATTTGTTGTCAAGTACATTTGAGAGAATTTGTTCCATGCTGGTTTCGGGGAACGGTCTCTTCGCCAAGTTCCGGAAGTACATTAGAAATGTAATCGGCAAATACTTTATTGGGGGAGATGATTAATATGTCTTTGGAAGAAATCTGTCCTTTCTGTGCATAAAGCAGGTAGGCAATACGATGGAGGGCAATAGATGTTTTCCCTGAACCGGCAACGCCTTGTATGATAAGTACGGCGGCATTTTCATTGCGGATAATCCGATTTTGTTCCCCTTTGGATGGTCGTAACTATATTCCTCATTTTATTGTCGGCATTGGAACATAGTTCTTTTTTGCAGAATATCGTCATGAACAGTTACGGAACTTTCAATCATGTACTCCATTTTTCCTTTACGAATACGGTACTGGCGTTTGAGCAAGATTGTTCCATTAATTTCACCTGCCGGAGAAGAATAGGTCGCCTCGCCTAATTCATGATCGTAGAACATGCTTGAAATAGGAGCTCGCCAATCGTAAATCAGATTCTTTTTTTGATTGAGGTCATAGAAAGTATGTATTCCTATATAATCGGACTAACTTGGCTTTTTGTCTTTCTTTTCCTGAAAGTCGATTCGTCCGAAATAGGGGATATCCAGTATTTTGCTTAGTCGCCTGCGTTTGTCAATTACGTTTTCGCCTAATGCAAAATGATTTAATATGCTTTCGCGCATGGAACGGATTTCGTGGGGATCAATATCTTTGTTCGACCATAGATAATCCTTGTACTCCTGCAGGGTGTCTATATGCTCTTTGACGGAAGTACTGGTGGTGTTGATTGTATCATGGATAGTGGTTATGACTTGCTGTAAATACTCTTTTTCCTGTTTCTCTGTTTGATTGAATATCATAATCTCTTTTTAGTTGTATGGTGAAGAATTGAATTTGCGGACAAAAGTTAGCTCAACCCATTAAGGGATTAAATAGTTATTTATAGCTATATATGTATCCTTTTTCCTATTTTTTGCATACTTACTTAATAAGGAAAAAAGATGAATATTCTTGAATTGGCAAAAACGTAACCAGCAGAAAGCTTGGGAGATTATAGAGGATACCCGTATTGTTCGGATATGGGAGGATTGGTGCCAAAGTGAATCTGGTAGGTTCGTTGCGTACAGGATTATTGATGAAACATCGGGATATTAATTTTTTCATATTTATACTTCCTTGGATTTGTCTGCCAGCTTTCGGGCGATGGCTGAATTGGCGGAAAATACGTCTATAAAGAAGATTGAATATACGAATTTATTACATACAGCAGAAGCGTGTATAGAGTGGCATGCATGGTATCAGGATATGGAAGGAGAACTCTGGCAAATGGATATGATTCATATCCAAGAAGGCTCTCGTTATGATGGCTATTTTGAAAGGGTGGCCGAACGCATTTCTGCGGTATTGACAGATGAAATGAGACTGGCTATCCTGAAATTAAAATACGAAACGCCTGATACGGAAAAGATTATGGGAGTGGAGTATTATCAAGCTGTGATTCAGGATGGTGTACGTAGTTATCCGGAATTTGAGGAATGGAGAAGATTGCATCCGGCGGTGGGTGTGGTGGAATGGATGCCTTAGACAGACTGGTAGCTTCAGGGAAGAGTGCGTATGGGTTAATTAACTTAGTAGTCCGGTTTCCTGTCCCAAACGAATGGCTTCGATAGAATTTTTGCACACCTAATTTGCGTAACAGGTTCTGCCGGTGAATATTGACAGTGTGAATACTGATACATAGCTTGTCTGCAATCTCTTTACTTAACAACCCTTTTTGAATAAGCCGTAATATCTCTATTTCCCGATTAGTGAGGTTGAGCGAAGGAAGGCATTAGCAAAGGAAGGAAGGAGAGAAGAATTCTCCGTTCTTCAGATTTAGGACAGTGCAGTCTACTGTTTCGGAATGTTTTTGGTCGGGTGAAATATCCATATTGCCTATTACGAGCCATGCTTTTGCCGTTACGGTCTTGTTCCAAAACTTGATGTCGGCTAGTGACACGTATATATTGCTGCTTGGCATTGAGTATACGGAAACTGTAAATGTTGGAATAGTTGTTTCGCTGTTCGAGAGGCAGACTGTGAATGAACTGGCTTAACGTGACTTGTAATGCTGCCAGTTGCGCACGGTCGTCCGGATGAATACGTGATTCTAAATAATCTCCCTGCTTTTCCAAAGTTTCTATCTTGTGACTGTCATACCCCAGTAAATCAACGAAATTCGAGGATGCATACGTGTAATTGCATTTGTAAACATCGACAACAAATGTGCAGTTGTGACAGATTTTTTTGAAAGTTGGTGAAGTATGGATTTATCCCGTTCCCACACAGCGTAATCAATATCAGTGGAGGACAAGCATTGCTTTGCCCACATTTCTTCCCGAGTAATATTGTTTGATTTATTCATAGCGAATGTTTTTGGGTACTGATAATCTGTTTTGAGAAATCGTTTATTTACCAATCAATTTCTTCTATTCCCTTGCTATGCAAGAAAGCATTGGCTTTACTGAAGTGTTTACAACCGAAGAAACCATATTCGGCAGAGCGGGGAGAGGGATGAACAGTGGTTAGTACCAGATGTTTGTTGGTATCTATCAAAGATCGTTTCTCTTTCGCATAACTTCCCCAAAGCATAAATATCAAATTCTCCCGTTTTCACTTAGTTTCTTGATAACAGCGTCTGTGAAGATTTCCCAGCCCATATTTCGGTGAGAACCGGTTTCGTGCGCACGTACAGTAAGAACAGAGTTTAGCGGGAATACACCTTGAGCTACCCAACGATCCAAATTACCAGAAGTTGGAATTGGCTTTCCCAAATCTTGGTGTATTTCTTTGAAGATGTTGCTTAGTGAACCTGGGATAGCTACTCCATCAGGCACAGAAAAACAGACTCCATAATATTGTCCGGGATTGGGATAGGGGTCTTGTCCAAGGATAACTACTTTTACCTTTTCGAAGGGACAGGAATTGAATATATGAAAAATCTGATGTCCGAGAGGGAGGACGTGTGCCCGTTTGTATTCATCTTTGACGAATGTAACCAACTTTTCGAAGTATGGTTTGTCAAATTCTTCTTGTAATTGTTGTTTCCAACTTGGTTCTATTCTGACATCCATAAAAAGTGGGACTTGATAATTTATGTAATGGCAAAAGTAGATATATTACAAAGAGAATATCAAGAATGATAGGCAAAATTGTGTATCTCGCCGATTTAGGATGAATTGTGTGCTAATAAATGATAATTATCGTCTTTCTTCCGAAAAAGAACGGGCATAAATGTATTATTCTGATTTATTGTGTTACCTTTGTACCAAGAGTTTGAGTTACGAATCATTATCGTATAGTTCTTCTTTTATAATATTTTATTAGCAAGCAGTCCTTGTCTTTAATTATCCTCCTCACTCCAAATTAGTATTTATTTTAATAAAATTTTAAATGAACATTTACATTTCAGGTTTAAGCTATGGCACTAATGATGCTGACTTAACAAATTTATTTGCAGAGTTTGGAGAAGTTTCTTCAGCTAAAGTAATTTTTGACAGAGAAACTGGTAGATCCAGAGGATTTGCTTTCGTAGAAATGCCGAATGATACAGAAGGACAAAAAGCAATTGACGAACTGAATGGAGTTGAATACGACCAGAAGGTTATTTCAGTAAGCGTTGCACGCCCTCGTACTGAAAGACCGTCAAACGGTGGAGGCCGTGGTGGTTATAATAACTCTAGAAGATATTAATATCCGAATGAAAGCAGAAGATTCTGTCTTCTGCTTTCATTTAATAAGTTATTTCCGTTTCATGATTCAACGGAGGAATCTTCTGATTGACACAGGGGAAGACAAAAAATCATATTACATTTAAGTTCTGCTAATTCTGGCTCTTTTTCTGTGCAATATTAGGAATTTCTAATCCTGTACTTTCCATTCTGAAAATAGATTTATTAGGCTTTTTGTAATACACAATACTCTTGAAGAAGTCAGGAGTAAAGGTTTAATAAATTACACCCAACAAGGCAAATAGTCAATGACAGGGCCAATCTTGAGCGCTTGAATAAAGTGTGCTCACACTGTTTATCTTGTTCAATTGCTCTAAAGCAAAATAAAACATATGAAATCATTCTTTATAGGAAATATTGAGATAAAAACACCTGTAATACAAGGTGGAATGGGAGTAGGTATCTCGCTCTCGGGTTTGGCTTCGGCAGTAGCAAACGAAGGAGGAGTAGGCGTTATATCATGCGCAGGTTTAGGTTTGTTATACCCCAAAGGGAAAGGTACTTATCCTGAAAAATGTATTAACGGGCTGAAAGAGAAGAAATCCGGAAAGCACGTGCAGAAAACAAAAGGTATTATTGGCGTAAACGTCATGGTTGCTTTATCGAATTATGCGGATATGGTGCGTACTGCGATTGAGGAAAAGATAGATGTGGTATTTTCCGGTGCCGGGCTTCCACTCGACCTGCCTTCATATCTGACTCCGGAGAGTACAACCAAGCTAGTGCCTATTGTATCTTCTTCACGAGCAGCCAAAATCATCTGCGATAAATGGCAGAAGAACTATAATTATCTGCCCGATGCAATCGTGGTGGAGGGGCCTAAAGCCGGTGGACATTTAGGATTCAAAAAAGAACAATTACAGGATCAGCATTATGCTTTGGAAGCTTTGATTCCGGAAGTGGTAATGATTGCATCCAGCTATAAAGAACAGAAACAGATTCCGGTGATTGCCGCCGGCGGCATTTCGACGGGTGAAGATATTGCACATTTTATGGAACTGGGAGCTGCAGGGGTACAAATGGGAAGTATATTTGTTACCACCAGGAATGGTGACGCGTCCGAGACGTTCAAGGAAGTATATATTCACTCCAAGTCCGAAGATGTTCTTATTATTGAAAGTCCTGTGGGAATGCCAGGACGAGCTATTGACGGGGAATTTATTCACAATGTGAATAATGGTTTGGAGAGGCCTAAAAGTTGCTCATTCCATTGTATAAAGACATGTGATTATACAAAAGCCCTTATTGCATTATTAAGGCTTTATATAATGCAGCCAAAGGAAATATGAAAAAAGGCTATGCTTTTGCCGGTAGCAATGCTTTTCTCGCTGAAAAAATCAGTAGTGTAAAAGAAGTAATGAGTACACTGGAGCGCGAGTTTTTCTTGGCAACCCATAAACTGGCTTAACCTACGGGATTTTCATTCCCATGATGGAGTTTGTCAGTCCCTTTACAATATAAATTAATAGCTGTTTTGATACAGCAAAAACAACAATTATGACATTTAAAGAATTAAATATAACCGAACCGATTTTAAAAGCTATTGAAGAAAAAGGATATGCAGTGCCCACTCCCATTCAGGGAGAGGCAATTCCGGCTGCATTAGCAAAAAGAGATATATTAGGCTGTGCGCAAACGGGAACAGGTAAAAACTGCTTCGTTTGCTATTCCCATTATACAACATTTGCAAATGAATAAAGAGGCAGCCAAGTGCCGGGGGATTAAAGCGTTGATTTTGACGCCCACCCGTGAACTTGCCTTGCAAATAAGTGAATGCATTAATGATTATGCCAAATATACCCAAGTGCGGCATGGGGTTATTTTTTCGGCGGGGTCAATCAACGTCCGCAAGTTGATATGTTGCACAAAAGGAATTGATATCCTGGTTGCTACACCGGGACGTTTGCTTGACTTGATGAATCAGGGACATATCCATCTGGATAAGATACAATATTTTGTATTGGATGAGGCAGACCGTATGCTTGATATGGGATTTATTCATGATATCAAGCGGATATTACCAAAACTTCCGAAAAGAAAAACAACAGACTTTATTCTTCTCCGCTACAATGCCTGATACAATTATTTCTTTAACGAATTCTTTGTTGAAGAATCCTGTACGAATCAGCATAACTCCGAAATCATCGACTGTGGATGCTATTGAACAGATGGTTTATTTCGTAGAGAAAAAGGAAAAGAGTCTTTTACTGGTTTCGATTTTGCAAAAATCAGAAGATCAGTCGGTGTTGGTATTTTCACGTACGAAGCATAATGCTGATAAGATCGTAAAGATACTGGGCAAGGCGGGAATTGGTAGCCAGGCGATTCATGGAAATAAAAGTCAGGCAGCGCGGCAGTTGGCTTTGGGCAATTTCAAGTCGGGCAAAACACGTGTGATGGTGGCTACTGATATTGCAGCCAGAGGTATCGATATTAACGAACTTCCTTTAGTTATCAACTATGATCTTCCTGATGTGCCGGAAACGTATGTGCATCGTATCGGACGTACCGGAAGAGCCGGGGAATACAGGGACAGCACTGACATTCTGCTCGCAGGAAGAGCGTAAACTCGTTAATGATATTCAGAAACTGACGGGTAAGAAGCTGAATAAAGCCAGTTATACTATTTGAAATCAACAAATAACAATCTCTTTAAAATTAATATAAAACTAAATATAAATTCTATGGCAAAATCCATGACAGTTGGAAAACGTGAAAATGAAAAGAAAAGACTCGCTAAACGAGAAGAAAAACTGAAAAAGAAAGAAAGCAAGAAATTATCGGGCAGCTCAAATAGCTTTGAGGATATGATTGCCTATGTAGATGAGAACGGAATGATAACTTCGACTCCTCCGACAGAGGGATATAAAGAAGGAAGAAATTAATCCGGATGAAATAATTATAGCAACTCCTAAAAAGGAAGAAGAGGAGCCGACGATTTTGAGAGGACGGGTTGAGTTTTTTAATGAGTCAAGAGGATTTGGTTTTATCAAAGATCTTTCCGGAGTTGAGAAATACTTTTTTCATGTGAACAATGTCATTGGCAATATTGCAGAAAATAATATCGTAACATTTGACCTTGAGCGTGGGTGAAAGGCATGAATGCGATCAATATCTCTTTGGAAAACAAATCTACATCGGAAGATTTAGCTCAATCTAAACCTGTATAGGGAAGTGTATGTTCTGCTTGTGTGTAAAATAAAAAACAAAATAATTAGAGATATGAAAAAAGGTAATATAATGCGTGATGTTATTTCATCAGTCAGTTTACTGAAAATGTTATTAAAGAGTATAAAAGGGTTTGGGAGATATGGTATTGGTAGCAATAACTCCGCGGACTACCATTGAACTTCCTGCGCATTTGACTCAAGCAGAAATAGATGCTCGTGTGGAGATTTATAAAAAACTGCATAGTTCTAAAGTATAGGCGGTTGCAAATTGCAATACGAGGAATAAAAAAATCCCTTGAACTTCAAAAGTTCAAGGGATTTTTATTACCGAATCATTAGTGGTGCCACCAGGAATCGAACCGGGGGACACAAGGATTTTTCAGTCCTTTGCTCTACCAACTGAGCTATGGCACCTCATGCTTGTTCGGTCCGGTAATATCTCTTTGCGGTTGCAAAGGTAGTGAAACTTTTGGATTCTGCAAGCGTTCTATAGATAAAAAACACTGATAAAAAGCTAGTTTGCTTATTATCAGTGTTGTATAGGATGAAAAATATTTCAGGTATGTGATGAAATCTATTGCTTATCTTCTTTTAATGGATTCCATCCTTGTGCTTTCAATTCAAATTCTTGGCCGTCACGCGTAATTAATGCACAGCCAAGTTCGGGTTTGGTGATATGTCCGATGAGGCGCACTCCTTCCATTTGTGATACTTTCTCATGATCGGCGATGGAAACAGTAAAAGAGTAGTTCATAATCTTCTCCACCATTCAAGGCACAAGTCGTAAGATTCATGTTAAACTCTTCAGCCATAACGGCTGTCTGATAGTCAATAGGAATATGTTCCTCGTAGACACGACATCCGGCGTTACTTTGTTTGCAGATATGCATTAGTTCGGATGACAGGCCGTCGGAAATGTCCATCATAAGTAGGGACAATATTGGCGGCTGCCAATTTCTCAATGATATCTTTGCGCGCTTCCGGTTTCAATTGGCGTTCTAATAAATACTCTTTGCCGGAGAAATCCGGTTGGACATCTTTATCACCTTGCAATACGACTTTTTCACGTTCCAAGCGTTGTAAACACATATAGGCTGCCCCAAGTCGCCGCTGACGCAGATCAGGTCAGTGTCTTTGGCGCCATTACGGTAAACTACTTTATCCTTGTCGGCATCGCCAATACAGGTGATGCTGATAGCAAGGCCTGTCAAGGAAGAAGTGGTATCGCCTCCCACAATGTCGACATTATATTGCTGGCAAGCCAGACGGATACCGGAATAAAGTTCGTCCATATCTTCCACGCTGAAACGCTTGGAAAGACCAAGAGATACCGTAATCTGCCGGGGAGTACCGTTCATGGCATAAATATCGGAGAAATTAACTACTGCTGATTTATATCCCAAATGCTTCAAGGGAACATAAGTCAGGTCAAAATGCACACCTTCCATAAGCAGGTCGGTTGTTACCAGTACTTGCTTTTCTGAAGGGTAGGAGAGAACGGCGGCATCGTCGCCCACTCCATATTTACTGGATTCATTTTCTAGTTTGATTCCCTCGGTGAGGCGGTCGATCAGACCAAACTCACCGAGAGATGCTATTTCAGTTCTCATAAATCGGGGTGATTGTTTAGGCACGGTTGATAAGTTCGCGCATGATCGTGGTCATTTTCGGTTGAGCTGCGTCAGCCGCTTTCTGAACTTCTTCGTGTGTTACTTCTACGATTTTTCCTTCTACTCCAAGTCGGTAATGACGGAAATACCAAAGACTTTGATGCCACAATGGTTGGCTACGATTACTTCGGGAACGGTAGACATACCGACTGCATCAGCACCCAGGATGTGGAATAGTTTATATTCAGCAGGGGTTTCAAAAGTGGGGCCTTGCGTACCGATATACACTCCGTGTTGTACTTTAATTCCTTTTTCTTTGGCAATCTCGTCAGCCTTACGAATCAATTCCTTGCAGTATGCTTCGCTCATGTCCGGGAAGCGAGGTCCGTAATGGGATATTTTTTCCGCGAAGCGGATGTTCGGGGAAATAGTTGATATGGTCAGTGATAATCATCAGGTCACCGATTTCGAAGTCTGCATTTGTTCCGCCACTGGCATTGGATACAAACAACGTTTTGATTCCCAGTTCACGCATCACACGTACAGGGAGAGTCACTTCTTTCTTCGAATAACCCTCGTAATAGTGGAAGCGTCCTTGCATAGCCATGATATCCTTATTGCCTAGTTTGCCGAAAATCAGCTTACCGCTATGACCTTCGACGGTAGATACCGGGAAGTTGGGGATATCCGAATACTTTATTTCATACTTCTCGGTGATTTCGTTTGCCAAACTGCCAAGCCCGGTGCTCCTAGTATAATAGCAGTTTCCGGACTGGTATGCATCTTACCTTTCAGATAAGCTGCGTTTTCTTGTATTTTCTCTAACATAGTCAATAATATGTTGGTTAAATTTATCTTGTTGATTTTGTAATATTTCAATTTCAATAGGCAAGGCGTAGATAAATGGTTTCAATTCCTTGTCCAAAGCCGGATGGTTAATCAGGCGTGTTGCATCTTTTTCGGTAGTAATAATCAACCGGTGTTCTCCTTTCAGTTTATGAAACCGTTCTTTGATAAGCTGTATATCCCGATGAGTGAAATTGTGGTGATCGTCAAACGATAGTAAATCTATTTGTTTGGTACAACCTTCCAGTCTTTCAAGAATGGGAGCCGGTGAGGCAATTCCGGTCATCAATAATATATCTGTATTTGTCAGCGAGGACAAAGCAACCTCATGGTTTGTCGAAATTGCATTTGTGTCCGGAGACATGGTAGGGGAACACTGGTTGCAGGTTACCATACCGGAACGATGAGAAGAATAACTGTTGATATGGATAAAGGTTCAGTCGTTTCGTGATAATATTATAATCAATAGGCTTGATGTCCTGCGGACATTTGGTGACAATAACGATTTGCGCCCGATTCTTGCCGCTAATTGGTTCACGAAGCCGTCCTGCGGGGAGCAAAGTGTCATCACAGAATAATCGGTGATAATCCGTTAACAGAATACTCAATCCCGGTTTGACGTATCGGTGCTGGAAAGCGTCATCCAACAGGATAACATCTATTGAAGGCTTTTTTGCAGTGCAAGCAACTTTTCTATGCCATGACAACGCTTTTCATCGACAGCTACTGTGACAGACGGAATTTTTGATGCATCTGGTAAGGTTCGTCGCCAATGCTTCTTGCCGTACTTTCCGGAGTTGCCAATACATAACCTTTCGTGTGCCGTTTATATCCCCGGCTTAATACAGCTACCTTATATTGATTACAAAGAAACTTTATCAGATATTCAGTGTGTGGAGTTTTTTCCTGTCCCTCCTACAGCGAGATTACCCACGCTGATGATAGGTATATCAAAACTCTTTGATTGAAGAACTTCCCAGTCAAAGAGTTTATTTCTCATCATTACCGCTGCTCCGTAGAGCCAGGAGGCAGGGTAGAGCCACTTATGTATCTTGATAAAGTGTTCGTCCATGTATTACGGTTTATTTAATATTCAGTTCGAACGGAATACGAGCCTGAATCATGGATTGTTCTTGCAGATTTTTCAGTAAACCGAATTGTTGGTAGAACTCACCTAACTTACTTTTCAGCAATTGTGATTCTACGTAATTCGTCGGTTTCGTATCAAGCAGGGAAGAAAAGAAATCTTGTTTTGCAGGATAAGACACAACGGTATAGCCTTCGATACCGGCTTTTGCAACAGCAATATCCAGTGCCTTGTCAATGCCACCTAATTCGTCTACTAATCCCAGTTCTTTAGCAGTTTCCCCAGTCCATACACGGCCTTCGGCAATCTTCTCGATAGCTTCCTTCGTCATGTGACGTCCTTCGGCACAACGAGTTACAAAGGTATCATATCCTTCGGTAATCATCATTTGAAGCAATGATCTTTCATCCTCGTTGAACGGACGCATGATATTCCCGAAATCAGCATATTTATTCGTTTTAACTACATCATAACTTAAACCGATTTTATCAGTCAACCCTTTTACATTGGGAATGATGCCGAATATTCCGATAGAACCGGTCAGGGTAGTAGGCTCTGCAACAATGGTGTCGGCAACGCAAGAGATATAGTAACCTCCTGACGCAGCATAATCACCCATAGAGACAATGACCGGTTTCTTTGTTTTCAACTCTTTCACTGCATGCCAGATTTGTTCTGAAGCAAAAGCACTTCCGCCCGGAGAATTGACACGGAGTACAACAGCTTTCACATCATTATCATCTTTCAATTTGCGCAAGTCACGAATGACTTTCGAACCGACAATCCCGTCTTCGGAAGTTGCAGAGCTCGGATAGTCTGTAATCTCACCGGATGCATAATAAACAGCTACGATATTACCGCTTTTATCTTTCGGCACATTTTTCCTTACGTTCATCATGTCGCTTAATCCCTACTATCGGGAGATTGTCATCTTCATCGATCTCTACCAATTTTTTAAGATAATTGCGCACATCATTGCGATAAATTAATGTATCAGCCAAACCGCATTTTACACTCTCTTCTGCCGGATAGAACATCAGCATACGGTCAGCATAAACATTCAGAGAATCTACTGGAATATTGCGGGAAGCAGAAACTCCCTCCGTCACCTGTCCCCAAATAGAAGTGATAAATGTGGTAACCTGTTCGCGGTTGGCAGGACTCATTTCCGTTGCAATAAACGGCTCTACGGCAGATTTGTAAGTTCCTACCTTGAACACCTGCATCTCAACTCCTATTTTTTTGCAGCAAGTCTTTATAGAACAGAGGAGCAGAAGCTATTCCTCGCCATTCAATCATTCCTTTGGGATTGAGCAACACCTTATCGGCTGCACTGGAAAGATAATAAAGTCCCTGCGTATAGGAGTCTGCATAAGCAATAACGAACTTTCCACTTTCTTTGAAGTCGAGCAATGCGTTGCGGATTTCCTGCAAAGAAGCATAGGAGGTGCCTAATGAGTTTGCCTGTAGATAAATCCCTTTAATATTTTCGTTTTCTTTTAGCCTTCTGGATAGAAGAAAGAATATCGTCCAGTCCGTACGTGTTAGATTCGTCACCAAACAACTGTGATAAAATACCCAGCGGATCTTCTTGCGTACGTTCAACCAACGTTCCGTTTAAGTCGAGCATCATCACAGAATTCTTTTTCACTACTGTCTCGGTATCCGAAGTAGATACGATGCCGAACAGCGTTACCATGCCGATAATAAATAATACGATGCTTGACAAGATGATACCGGTCACAGTGGCAAGCGTAAATTTCAAGAAATCTTTCATTATACTTATTGTTTTTTGAGTCAGCTTATTATTAAGCTAACAAAGATAAATAATTGAGTTGATATTTATTCAATAAGTCGTACGAATTTTTGTTTTGTCACAGCGAATCCATATAAATAGGAACTTCCTTCATTTAAGATTTAAGTATATTTGTCTGTATCAAATCCTTTTAAATGAGAAGAAATCTCTAATTTTGTGGCACAACTATTAATACATTGAATAATACTATCATGAAAAAAAACTCACATCTATCTTTTTATTGCTCTTGTTTGTATGGACGGTACAAGCGCAAACTGCTCGTGAAGAGATCCGTGCAAACCGGTATTTATCCGCTAATAATTATTATGCATATCCCACGCCTACTGCCAAGCAGACAGCTGCTCCTAAGGGTACGAACCTTTTTATATCAGTACATATATGCGTCATGGTTCAAGGTATTTGATTGATCCGAATGATTATCGTTTCCCCAAGCAAACTTTATTAAAAGCCGATTCTTTAAACAAACTTACTGCAACAGGTAAAAACACACCTGGATATTGTTTTTGCGCATGGCTGATATGGCGGAAGGTCGTCTTGGTGAACTGACTTCGGTGGGAGCACGCCAACACAGAGGAATTGCAAAGCGTATGTATACTAATTTCCCACAAATATTTGCGGATGGAACAGAAGTGGATGCCCGTTCCACAGTTGTCATCCGGTGTATATTATCCATGACATCCGAGTGTCTCCAATTGCAGGCGATAAATCCTAATCTATGTATCAAGAATGATGCAAGTTACCATGATATGTATTACATGAATCCTCCTGCTAAGGATTTGAGTAAAATAGCTAGTTCCGATAAAGTGAAAAAGGTTCAGAAAGATTTTGAGGCTACCCATGTACGTCCGGAACGGTTGATGAAAACATTGTTTACAGACGAAGCGTATGTCAAAGCAAACGTTGATGAAGCGCGCCTGATGAGACGTCTTTTTGATTTGGCTTGTAATATGCAGAGTCATGATACAGATATGCAGCTATATTCTCTTTTCACGGATGAAGAGTGTTATGATCTATGGAGCTGTAACAACTTATATTGGTATCTGACACACGCTTGTTCTCCTGTAACGGATGGTTTGATGCCCCTATCGGGAAGCCGACTTGTTACGTAATATTTTAGATAGGGCAGATGCTGCTTTGAAAGAAGGTAAAAAAGCAGGCCACTTTAAGATTTGGCCATGAGTCTTGTCTGTTACCGTTGGTCGCTTTATTGGAACTGAATCATTATGGTGAATCTTACCCTGATGTAGAAAAGTTATCCGAACAATGGAGAGCGTATGATATTTTCCCGATGGCTAGTAACGTGCAATTCGTCTTTTTTCATAAAAAAGGAAGTAACGATGTATTGGTAAAAGTATTACTTAATGAAAAGGAAACTAAACTACCGGTGAAAACAGACGTAGCTCCTTATTACCACTGGAAAGATGTAGAAAGCTACTATCGTGAAAAATTAGATAAATATCAGCATATATAATGCGGCATTAACTTAACATTATTATATTTACCATGAGAAGAAAAACCCCTTTTATGGCTGCAACTCTGGCAGCAGGCTTGTTTTTTTATTCTTCTTGTACTCCGGCTGAAAAGACGGATACAAAAGATTATACTCAATACGTTAATACCTTTATCGGTGGCGCAGACAACGGGCATACATTTCCCGGCGCATGTTATCCTTTCGGTATGATACAGACCAGTCCTGTGACGGGAGCAGTTGGTTGGCGCTACTGTTCTGAATATGTTTATGAGGATTCTCTGATTTGGGGATTTACTCAAAACACATCTGAATGGAACGGGATGTATGGACTTAGGTGATATTTTGGTGATGCCGGTCACTGGCACACGTGCCCGTGCGTGGGATGCTTATCGTAGTCATTTCCCTAAAGATAAAGAAGCGGCTACCGGGATATTACACCGCAGAGCTCTCTGATCCACAGGTAAAAGCGGAACTGACTGCCTCTATCCATGCTGCCCTTCACCGCTATACTTTATCACAAGGCTGATTCTGCCTCTATATTGATTGACTTGCAGCATGGTCCTGCATGGAGAGAAGAACAATATCACTCACAAGTGAATAGTTGTGAGGTGAACTGGGAAGATGCTCAAACACTGACAGGGCATGTCAACAACACGGTATGGGTCAATCAGGATTATTTCTTTGTGATGAAATTCAATCGTCCGGTAGTCGATTCACTTTATCTTCCGATGGGCGAAACAGAAAAAGGCAAACGCATCATTGCCTCTTTTGACATGCAGCCCGGCGAAGAACTGCTGATGAAAGTCGCTCTCTCCACTACCGGCATAGACGGGGCTAAAAAAGAATCTGGAAGCAGAAATTCCTGCCTGGGATTTTGAAGGAGTGAGAACTGCCGCCCACAATGAATGGAATAACTATTTGAGCCGTATTGAAATAGAGGGTACTGATGATGAAAAGACAAATTTCTATACTTGTTTCTATCATGCATTGATTCAGCCTAATCAGATTTCGGACGTAGACGGTATGTATCGTAATGCTGCCGACTCTATAGTAAAAAGGCTGGAACGGGTGCTTTCTATTCTACGTTCTCTTTGTGGGATACCTACCGTGCCGCTCATCCGTTCTATACATTAATGATTCCCGAACGTGTGGACGGTTTTGTGAATTCTCTCATCGAACAGGGTGAAGTGCAAGGCTTCCTGCCAATCTGGGGATTGTGGGGAAAAGAGAACTTCTGTATGATTGGTAATCACGGCGTATCAGTCATTGCCGAGGCTTACCGCAAAGGTTTCCATGGCTTTGATGCTGAACGTGCTTTCAATATGGTAGAAGAAGACGCAGACCGTATCTCATCCGCTGAAGTCTGATTGGGAAGTTATACGAAGTACGGATATTTCCCGACAGATCTGATAAAAAGCAGAATCTGTATCTTCCACTTTAGAATCGGTATATGATGATTATGCTGCTGCCGATATGGCACGTCGTATGGGTAAAGAGGAAGATGCCGCTTACTTCGCGAAACGTGCTGACTATTATAAGAATCTTTTTCGATCCGGAGACGAAGTTCATGCGTCCGCGCAAAGCTGACGGAACTTGGAAAGCTCCGTTTAACCCAAGTGCGTTGGCACATTCTGAAAGTGTCGGTGGAGATTATACGGAAGGAAATGCATGGCAATATACTTGGCATGTACAACATGATGTTCCAGGATTAATCCAGTTGTTTGGGGGAGAAAAACCTTTCTTGAATAAATTAGACTCATTGTTTACGGTTAAGCTAGAAGGTGAAAGTTTAGCAGATGTTACTGGATTAATCGGGCAATATGCTCATGGCAATGAGCCAAGTCATCATGTTACTTATTTGTATGCACTGGCTGGTCGTCCGGAACGTACACAGGAATTGGTTCGTGAAATATTTGATACTCAATACAAAAACAAACCCGACGGACTTTGCGGAAATGATGATTGCGGACAGATGTCTGCCTGGTATATGCTTAGTGCGATGGGATTTTATCCGGTAGATCCGGTAAGTGCGGAATATGTATTCGGTGCTCCACAGTTGCCGAAGATGACTTTGCATCTGGCCGATGGCAAGACTTTCACGATTATTGCGGAGAATTTGTCGAAAGAACATAAATATGTAGATAGTATTACATTGAATGGCGAACCATATACGAAGAAAACAATCTCGCATGAGGATATTGTAAAAGGAGGAACGCTGGTATACAAGATGAAGTAATAAATTCGTTTCTGTACTGTTATGGGACTAATGACTTTAATTAATAGTGGTTGGGATCATAACTTATAGTAGAGAAGAAAAAAAGATACTGCAAGAATAAATTGTACGACACCCGGGTCTCATGCTGCTTGACACCCGGGTGTCAGCATGTTCAACACCCGGGTGTCGGTGTGCATGAGACCCGGGTGTCGTACAACTTAATACTACCAAATGAGATTAATTTGAAGCCATACGATTAAGTTTGTACTAATCAAACTTATTTCCGTACAATCCTACTCACCTCTATACGCTGCTTTTCAAACTTCTCATTATTGGTGTTGCGGTTACTAACCTCTTTACAGCGAATAGGTGCACTCATTTCAAGCAAGCGCAAAATCTCATTTAAAGATTCACCTTCAAAAGTCGCTTTATAGGAATACTTTCCTAATTCAGCGTCTTTCAGAATAAATTCCACGTTATAAGTCTGTCCCAAACGCTTGAATACATATTCCAGTGGGTCATCTCTAAAAATGAGTATTCCATCTTTCCATGAGCACCATTTATAAGTGTTGGTTTTATTGACGTTATATAAAGAAGTGGCCAGATTATAGTCAATTTTCTCTCCCGGTGAAAGGGAAATCGTCTTTTTCTGGTCAAGAGTAACTGCGACCTTTCCTTTTACTAACGTCACTGCTGCTACATGATCCGGAGCGTATGCGTTCACATTGAATGCAGTGCCGGTAGCTTCTACAGTTAGTTGTTTTGTTTTTACGATGAAGGGATGCTCTTTATCGGATTCTACTTCAAAATAGGCTTCACCCTGCATTGAAACAACTCTTTGCTTATCATTGAATTGAGTCGGATACTTTAAAGAACTTCCGGCATTTAGCCAAACCTTAGAACCGTCAGGCAGATTAACTACCGACCAAGTGCCATAAGGAGTGAATAGCTCCTGATAAGTCTCTGCAATTTGAGAAGCGGGTTTAAAATAAAGATAAGCAGATAATATCAGTAAAGGAAGAAGTAAGATAGCTGCCACTTGCTGCCAATAGTGTAGGAAGGACAACTTAGGACGAACGGAAACCGGCTGGTTTGGATGGAGAATTTGCTCCATTACTTTTCTGTGCGCATTGTCCACATCTATCTCTTCCGGATTAAAAGCCGGGTGACTGACTTCCCACACATTCTTTTGTGATAGAAAGCTCCTATAGTTTTCGGGAGTAGCCGATATCCAATCATCCAGTACCTTTATTTCTTCTGGTGTAGCCTCTTTCGAGAGATATCTGGAGATTATAATCTCTATGTCTGAATCTTTATTTATCATAATGCATTTTACCTTATATATAATAGACGTTTCAGAAAGAAAATCCCACATTCATTAGTGGAAAAGAAATAAAAAAAGTAGTAAATAAAAATCTTTTAATAAGATGCGGAGCTGCTTCAATGCTTTGCTGATACGTACTTCTACCGTTCTGACAGAGATATTCAGGCGATTGGCTATTTCCTGATATTTAATGTTTTCTAATCGGCTCATCTCGAACACTTCTCTTTCTTGAGGAGGTAATTGTTCCAATGCATTTTTAAGTTGTCGGCATAAATCAGAATACAGTATGTAGTTTTCTGTCGTATCTATATCTATAGAATCCGATTTAAGTTCGTAAGCAATGTGTTCATCTATAATCCTGCGATGGCGTAATTCGTCCAGACAGTAATTCCTAACCGCTTTCAGTAAATATGATTTTAGTGAGTTCTCAATTACCAATGATTTCCGGTCATTCCATAGTTTGAGAAAGATATTTTGCACAATATCTTCACAGGTAGATTTCTCCGGAATGTAAGTACCGCCAAACAATACCAAATCTTTATAATAAGCATGGAATAGTCGGGTAAAAGCCTGTTTATCATCCTGTTTTAGTGCTATTACCAGAAAACGGTCGTCGGAAGTCTGTTGTTGGATATTCGGCATAGTATTGTAGTAAAGGTTCTATTGTCGGGGGGTAAAAATAGAAAGATTATTTGGGATAAACGATAGTTTGAAGAAAAAATAATGCAGATGAAAAAATAATGCGATATCCAATGTGGCTTTTATTTTTAGAAACGTCTTATTGATAGAAACGAGAGAAAAACACATTTATTAACCTTTAAATAATACAAGCCATGAGAAAGACATAATCAGTGAATTCAGCTTCCGACAACTGATAAAAAAAAAGGAAGGTCTGACTCACCTTCCTTTCCAAAGATTCAGTTATTCGTTAATCAACTTATTTGTAGAACCAATAACCAAAACATGTAAAGGTATGAAACTTATTTCAATTAGAAAAATGAAAAAAAGAGAATTAATGTACCTGCGAATGTAAAAATGGGGAGAATCTGTGCTATATGGTTGTTTTTGTATAGCTTTGCAAGCTATCAGTATACCTATCCTGGCACAATCCGCCAAAATTACATTGCGACTGAAAAATGTGACTGTAGAGGAGGTCTTGACTAGTATCGAAAATCAGACAGAATATCGTTTCTTATACAACAAAGATATTGTTGATGTAAGCCGTATAGTAAGCATTACTGTGAAAAATGAACGGATGACTCTGGTGCTGGATAAACTTTTTAAAGGCGAAGGAGTATCTTATACGATTGAAAAACGTCAGATTGTATTAAACAAAGTTTCATCTCAACCACAGGATAACAAACAGCCGGTCAAAGTGACAGGCAAAGTAGTGGATGAATCCGGCGAAGCTCTTCCGGGAGTGACTGTGATGATAGAAGGGGCTACTCAAGGAACCATCACCGGTATAGATGGCAATTACCAGTTGCAAGTTCCGGAAGGCTCGACACTGAAATTTACTTCAATAGGTTACACTACATATACGCAGAAAATTACCCGACCGATGACGTTGAATGTGACGATGAAAGAGGATTCGAAACAGTTGGATGAAGTCGTTGTGGTAGGGTATGGAACGACCACCCGTAAGAATCTGACAACTTCCATTGCAACGGTAAAAACGGAAAAAATATCGCGAGCCGCAACAAGTAATATGTCACAGATGTTGCTTGGGCGGGCTGCCGGACTGGAAGCTACGTTGACAAGCCCGCAACCGGGTGGAGCAGTTGACCTTTCAATTCGTGGGGCAGGTACTCCTATCTTTATAGTGGATGGAGTAATGATGCCTTCCACTTCTTTAGAGGTTGGAAACGGAAACCAGGTTATGCCCAACTCTATCAATCGTTCGGGATTGGCCGGACTTAATCCTGCTGATATTGAATCTATCGAAGTGTTAAAGGATGCATCTGCCTCCATTTATGGAATTGGTGCAGCCAATGGTGTCGTTTTAATCACTACAAAGAAAGGTACTGAAACTCGTCCCCAAATCACTTATGAAGGAAATTATTCTATCGTGAAAAACTATCCGTATCTGGAACCTTTGAGTGGGGAAGAATACATGAATGTTGCCAACATTTTCAATAAAGAAAACTATTTATTTACGAACGGTATGTATCCTTATGGTGATAAACCTTTTGATAATAAATGGGTACCTCAATTCTCACCTCAACAGATAGCTGCCGCTCAAACAACAGACTGGCTGGATTGTGTATTAAAGGATGGTAGCATCAATAATCATAATATCACAATTACGGGTGGTTCTAAACTGCTGAAATATTATCTGTCCGGAAATTATTACAAACAGGAAGGTACGGTAGAAAACTCCGCTATGGAACGTTATGCTCTTCGGACAAACATATCTTCACAATTGCTTCCATTTCTTAAGTTGACAGCAATTGTCATGTAAATGAGAATGAATATACAAACTCAACTTCCGGTGGCGGTGGGGGTGGAAATGGGTATGATGCCATACAATCGGCTTTAACCTATCCTTCTTATTTACCGATCAGAGGTGAGGACGGAAAACCTACCTTTTATATTCAAATTACCCTAACCCGGCCGAAATGATAAAAAGTTAGTGACCGGACTAAAACAAGCGGTTATTATCTAAATTTTGCTGCCGATGTGGATATAATCAAGGATATGTTGTCTTTCCGCTTGATGTATGGTATCAATAAGGAAAATGCTAACCGTAACTTGTATGTTCCTTCTGATATATATTTTATGGACATGTATAAATCAAGAGGGCATTTGGGATATGTTGAACGTAGAAACCAAACTATGGAAGGCACGTTGACTTTCAAAAAAGCAGTTTGGAGATTTGTTACGTGTCGATGCCGTAGTCGGTATGGGAAGATATACGAACGATTCAAATGGACTTGAACTTGACTACGAACAGATTAACGATCACATTGCAGCTGATAAGGTGGAAGCTGCGGAAGGCGCTTTCTACCCGACTTCTTTCAGAGCAGCCGATGAACGTCGTTCTCAATTTGCCAGGGCAAGTGTGGATGTGCTCGACAGATATGTAGTTGCCGCTACTATTCGCCGCGATGGAACGGATAAGTTTTTCCCGGGAAAGAAATATGCCTATTTCCCTTCAGTATCATTGGCCTGGAAATTATCTAACGAGCCGTTTATGAAGCATATATCATGGATTGACCAGTTGAAGATTCGTGGTAGTTATGGACAGACAGGTAATGATAATCTGGGTAGTTCGCTTTATGGCACTTTCAGTCTGGCAGCCCAATATATCAAGTTCTCTAACAATTCAGTGACTTATGTACCCTATCTGCTTAGCGGTCCTGATTACCCGAATGTTACTTGGGAAAAGACTACCATGAAAAAAATATAGGTGTAGACTTTTCTGTTTTAAAAGATAGAATCTGGGGAAGTTTTGATATGTTCCGCAATGATGTAACCAACTTGCTGGGATATGACTCTGCCTCTCCGCTTAGTATGACATCTTCCGTCCCGATGAATTATGGACATTATGTACGTTACGGATGGGATGCGACTATTAACTCACTAAACTTTGAAATCCCCCGTGTGTTTAAGTGGACCTCACAATTGACCTTATCACATCATAATGCTGTTTGGAAAGAACGGATGCCCAATTATTATTATGAAGAATATCGAATCCGCAAGAACGAACCGGTGAATGCTTATTATTACTATGAAACGGAAGGCGTTATCAACATAGATAAAAGCAATATGCCCGAATCGCAAGAAATCTTTGCCGGCAGATGCGCAACAGCCCGGTTATCCGATTATTAAGGATGCAAATGGGGATAATAAAATAACGATTGATGATGTAAAGATGCGGAATACACTTCCAAAAATTCACATAGGCTTTGGAAATACATTTGTATACAAAGATTTTGATCTGGATGTATTTATGTATGGACAATTCGGACGTACACGCTATAACTATGCATATCGTTGGGCACTTGTCGGAGATGTGTATTACACGAGTCCCAAGAATTCGAACAAATATGTATATACTATCTGGAATTCTCAAACCAATCAGAATGGAAACCGTCGTGGTATCCGCTTCAACAAAAAGGCTGTCGCTTTGCCTGGTAACGTAGGTTTTGAGGAAGATTATCAGAATGCTTCGTTCGTACGTATCAGAATATCACTTTAGGATACAACCTTTCAGGAAAGAAGCTGGGAAGAGTGGGTGATTATGTGAGTTCTATCAGAGTTTTTATCGACTGTCAGAATCCGTTTACTTTTTACCAAGTTTGTAGGTGTCGATCCTGAAATAAAGACGGGGGGTGACGGCTCCAAAGCGGAGTATCCGATGACGAGAACATACTCCTTCGGAGCAAAAAATATGTTTCTAAGAAAACCTGTAACGAAAGAAAAGATTGAAAATATGAATAAGAATAAATTATTTAAGGTGTTTGTCATGATTGCATTTATCATGTGCAGTTGTGAGGATAATTTTGATCCGAAGATGTATGGCACGTTGAATGTTTCTAATTATCCGGTGACTGAAGCCGAATACGAATCATTTATGATGACCTGCTATATGCCTTTTACGACAACATGGACCTATTGGATCGGTGCTGGAACAAGTGGTAATCAGCACGGTTGGTATATCCCCTGCCGGAGGTGTACTGAAGTTCTTTGATTATCCGACAGATGAAATGGCTGTGTGGAATAATGGTTGGGGGAGGCGGATACTACTTTCTTTCCAAAGCCGATTTCAGTCAGTGTGTCTATTATACGAGTGGTACGTTAAGTGATGAAAGGCCGAATCATTTTCCGAAAGTAAGTGAGATTTCCTACTTCACCAATGTGATTGGAACTTTGGAGAAGGCTTCTACCGAAGTGGTCTCCGAAGAGCGTAAAAGGGAGTTTATTGCCGAGGCCCGTCTTTGTCGGGGGATTGATGATGTATTATTTATTGCATGTATATGGTCCTGTTCCTTTGATTGTCGATCCGGACGATCTGATTAATCCTTCAAAGCTGGAAAATCTGGTACGTCCGACATTACAGCAAATGACGGAGTGGATTATGGCTGATTTTGATTATGCTTATCAGTATATTGCAGATACACAGCCAGAACAGGGACGTTACAATAAAGACTATGCACGTGTATGCATCATGCGGCATTGCTTGAATGAAGGCTATTATATGTCTGGTTATTATCAGAAAGCAATTGATATGTATAATGAGTTGAAGGGGCGGTATAGTCTTTTCAAGAAAGGGATAATCCTTATATTGAGCAATTTAAAAATGCCAATAACTTCAATTCGGAAGTGCTTATGGCTGTCAGCTGTGATGAAACGGCGGACGGTACGAATAAGTCCGGTAACTTTAACCCGCTGATGATGCTCGCTACTCCCCGATAATGCAGCTCGAGTGGACGATCAGGGAAATCCGACTCCTTTCTACCTGCAAGGGCAAGGATGGGGGACAAACCTTCAATGTGTCTCCGAAATTTTGGGATACGTATGATCCTTCGGACAAACGTCGTGAAGTGATCCTTACCAAATATTATACGACTGCCGGAACTTGGATTGACCGGAATACAACCACATGGGACGGATTTATAATTAATAAATTCCCGGTTGAAACGGCCACGGCTTTTCAGGGGACTGATATACCGTTAGCCCGTTGGGCAGATGTATTGCTCATGTATGCGGAAGCCGAAGTACGTAAAAACAATGCAGCTCCGTCCGCTGATGCTATTGCTGCGGTCAATGAGGTGCGTAAGCGTGCCGGACTGGGAGATCTTCCGTCATCGGCAACAGCGAATGTTGAAGCCTTCCTAGATGCTTTACTTACGGAAAGAGGACATGAAATGTTGTATGAAGGGATGCGTAAAATAGATCTCATCCGTTTTAATCAGTATGCGCAACGTACAGCGAAGATCAAAGGAGTGGCTCCTACACATCAATATGTGCCTATTCCTAATTACGCGGTTCAACAAGCTTCGGAATCTTATGGAAAAGTGTTGGTACAGACATTTGAACGTGAGGGATGGAAAGCGGATCTTGCGGCAGCTCGCAATTAATGTCATCATTCATTATTGTTAAACTAGAGATCTTTAGAAAAATGAAAAAGATATATGTATTATTCATGTCGTCGTTATTGCTCCTTTCGTGTGCAAAAAAGATGATGTTAGTAAGCCAAGTGAATGGCCGGAGTGGCCTACACCTTCAAAACCTAAAATAGAAAATGCCGTATTGCGGGGCGTGAATGGTGAAACGGTTGTGGCGGCTGGTGATAAAGTGAAGTTCACCGCACAGATCAGTGATGAATATAATGATTTGGTTTCATTCCAATTATTAGTGACAATGGATGGGGCCGAAATCTTGAATTTGTCTAAAGGATTGAGTGGGCGTTCTACGGTTATTGAAGAGGAAGCTACTTTACCTTTTGTTGCCGGTTTCCAGAATGGACGTCCTGTGGTAACTATAAAGGCTGTAAACGATTTAGGTGGCAATGAATCGACCCTGACTTTGGATGAGGCCGCAAGTGTGGCGGTAACCCGTCCGGAAACACCTTCCCAATTATACCTTGTTGATGATTTGGGAAATGTGTATGAAATGGACAAGGAGAGTCAGAATGAAACGGATTATAGTTTCCGGACGAGTGCGGCGGATTTGGCAGGGATTGGCGACCATTTTAAAGTTGCCGAAAAGATAATAAATAATAAACCTGATTATTCCGGTTTGGTATGGGGATATTCAGACGATAAGATCGCGATTGTGACTGATGATGCAGCTACTTCGATTCCGACTCCTAAGGTAGGGAGTTATACATTGGAAAATATCACTTTTGATATGTTGAGTTTTCTGGCTGATAAGACTTTGACATACAGCATTGATATTGATAAGTCCCGCTTCTTTGATGTGGGAGGAGGATATGTCCAGTTGGATGTTCAGTTGGTGGAAAGTGCCAAGATTAATTTTATAGGTTTTGGTAGTGATGTCACTAACATGCTCCGGCCGGAATTCTTTAAAGATGTTTCAGGAAGCAAAGCAAAATTCGATGGTCCGTCGGTACTTTATAATTTGAAATATAATACATCAAACGGTTTTATGTATATGGAACGGCCGCGGGATGTTTTTTATCCGGAAGTGATGTATATTGTTGGTACTGGAGTTGGATTCCCGCGTGAACCTTATGTGGCTACACTTGCTTGGGATTTCGCATATCCTCACCAATGGTTCTTCTTTAAGAAGGTAGGTGCAAGTGCTTTTGAAGCAGTTGTGTATATCGACCAGACTATGGGATTTAAGTTCTTTAGAGGATATGGTTGGGCGCAAGAGGAGGACACGAAGAATTTGTATACGGTTGAACCTGCTAACCTGATTACGAGAAGTGCCCCTGGCGATCTGATTCCCGGTCCTGATTTTAAAGCCGGACTTTTATACGATACATATTGATAAAGCCAAAGAAGTGATACGATTGACTCCTTATAATTAAGAGGGGGTCAAGATTAATAGTCTTTAATTTAATATTTAATAGAATTATGTATATATCAATGAAAACATATAGTAAGAAATTACTGGTCGCATTCTTTTTTCAATGTTGCCAATGGTATTGATGTCCTGTTCGATGGACCCGGAGAAAGCCTCTTTTTCTATTTCCGGAAATTTGGAGAAGTTACAGATCGGTAATGACGGTTTTACGGAGGTTTATTCGATAAAGTCTAATACGGAATGGAAATTTGTAAACGAGACGGATCAGTCTTGGGTTACCATCTCACCGGCCAAAGGGAGTGGAAACGGAACTGTGACAATTACTGCAAATGCAAATACAGGAACCGGACGTACTGCTGTATTCCGTGTGGTGCCTAACGGGTGAAGACACAGGAAATTGAGATCATGCAGGGTAATTCTTATATCCCTACAACTGATGGAGAATTCCCGATTATAGCATGGACCGGAGTGGAAGCAGACAAGTCGCTGGAGAAATTCCCGGTGATGAAAGCATCCGGCATTAATATTTATCTGGGATGGTATGATGATTTGGAAACAACATTGAAGGTGCTTGACGCCGCACAGAAGACCGGAGTGAAAATGATAACTTCTTGTCAGGACCTCTTGTCTGTTGGTACTGCCGAAGAGGTCGTAAAAGCGATGATGAATCATCCGGCTTTGTATGCCTACCATTTGAAGGATGAACCGGAAGTGAATGATTTGCCGGGCTTGGGCGAATTGGTGAAGAAGATTAAAACCATCGACAGCCATCATCCTTGTTATATCAACTTGTACCCCAATTGGGCATGGGGGGAAAGAACTTTATTCTGAAAAATATAAAGTCGTTTATAGAACAAGTTCCTGTTCCATTTATTTCGTTTGACAATTATCCTATTGTATCTATAAATGGTGCTCCCAGCATTGTCCGTCCGGACTGGTATCGGAATCTGGAAGAAATATCGGCTGCTGCTAAAGAGAATAATAAGCCGTTCTGGGCATTTGCACTTGCACTTTCCCACAAGCTTGATGAAACTCATTTTTATAAGATACCGACATTGCCCGAGTTGAGATTACAAGTCTTCAGTGATTTGGCTTATGGTGCGCAGGCAATCCAGTATTTTACCTATCGCGGACTTCAACATGACGAACCGACCGAAGTTTATAATTTGGTCAAGACTGTTAATCAGGAAGTACAACAACTTGCGGGTATATTCTTGGGAGCACAAGTAATTTCAGTATCTCATACCGGAAGTGAAATACCGGAAGGAACGACAGCTTTGGGAAGTCTGCCGACTCCTATAAAAATCATTGACTACGAGTGATACAGGTGCTGTTGTCTCTTTCCTGGAGAAAGGTGGTAACCAATATCTTGTAGTAGTAAATAAAGACTTTCGTAATGTGATGAATCTGGCAATTGATGTGGATGGTTCTGTTAGCAGAGTGCTGAAGGATGGCTCAACTGTAAGTCCGGATGGTTCTACGATAGCGGTTGAACCGGGGGATATGGTTATATTTACATGGAGAAAATGAATAAAGGTTTCTAATTAGATAAAGTAAAATTCGATTATGAAAAAAGATATTACTCTCATTTTTTTATTAGCATTATGTTAATTGCCTGCAGTCAGAAAAACAGTCTCTGTTCGTGAGGTCTGGACGAAAGAGCAGGCTAATGAGTGGTATAAACAATGGGGATGGCTTCGTGGATGCGATTTTATTCCAAGCACGGCAATCAACCAATTGGAGATGTGGCAGGCTGATACTTTTTGATCCGGTGACTATTGACCGTGAACTAGGCTGGGCAGAAGATATCGGAATGAACTGTATGCGTGTATATTTGCACCATCTAGTTTGGAAAACGGATAAGGAAGGTTTTAAGAAACGTATTAATGAATACCTTTTACTATTGCCGACAAGCATCATATCTCTACCATCTTCGTCTTCCTGGATGATTGTTGGAATCCTGTATATCAGGCTGGCAAACAGCCGGAACCACAGCCGGGAGTACACAATTCGGGATGGGCACGTGACCCGGGTGATTTGTATTATAAAGGTGATCCGGCAGTGATACTTCCGGTCTTGGAAAATTATGTGAAAGACATTCTTACCACCTTTAAGGATGATAAGAGAATCGTATTATGGGATTTATATAATGAGCCCGGTGGTTCGGGCGGATATAGATACGGTGAAAGAAGTCTGCCGTTATTGCAGAATATATTTACGTGGGGACGAACAGTTAACCCGTCGCAACCCTTGTCGGCCGGAGTCTGGGATATGAGTTTGACTAATCTGAATAAGTTTCAGTTGGAAAACTCGGATGTGATAACCTATCATACGTATGAAGGTCTGGATTCGCATCAACGGCTCATTGACACATTGAAGCAATATGGCCGTCCGATGATTTGCACGGAATATATGGCACGTACTCAAAATAGTACTTTCCAAGATATTATGCCAATGCTAAAGAAAGAAAATATCGGTGCAATAAACTGGGGACTTGTAGCCGGAAAAACAAATACGATCTTTGCATGGGATACCCGTTGCCTGATGTAACTGAACCTTCCTTGTGGTTTCATGATATTTTCCGTAGCGATGGGACACCTTATTCAACAGAAGAAGTGGAATGTATTCGTTCATTAACTAAATAATTCCCTTTATGATAACTATGAGGAATATATGGATAATGATGTTGGGGATATGCTTGTTTGGTTGTGGGGCTGGTAAACAGCCCCTTTCCTCACAGCTCTCTTTAACATGGAAACTGGAAAAAGATAGTGTGGAAGCCAGATATTTTAAGAATACATTCTGTTTAACGAATAACGGGAATAAATCCTTGGCTGATAATTGGGTGATCTATTTTAATCAGACACCAATTTATTATCAGCAACCTATTAATGCCCCGTTGGAAATAGAATGTATTGGTTCGACTTATTATAAGATGTATCCTACTGAACACTATCAGGCATTGGCACCGGGTGAAACAATCACTTTTACCATATTGAGCGAAGGAAATGTGATTAATGTATCTTCGGTTCCTGAAGGGGCTTATATTGTAGCTACCGATGAAAAAATTGGGAAAATGTTGCAGCCGCAAAATATTCCGATTGAGATCGGACTGTTTACGCCCAATGCTCAATGGGTTCGTTCGAAGAATAGTTTTTCCCTATGCAGGTGGAAATTATTTCTATAAGCAGAATGATGATTTCAGTAAACCGGTAGATTGTGATATGCTTTTCTCTTTTCCTGCTCCTAAAAAAAGTGGAAAAGACGGGCGGGGTTTTTTCTTTCTCTCAAAAAGGTATGTCTGAAGTTTGATGATGCGTTTAAAGAGGAAGCTCTTTTATTGAAAAGTCAATTGACTTCATTATTAAGATGCAGCGTTTCCGATAAGGATGAAGAAACAATCATTGAATTGAAGAAAATGGAGGTTCCTATTACCTGTCAATATCCCGATGAATATTACGAAATCGTGATAAAGAATAACCGGTTGACTTTGAAAGCTAGTGATGCACATGGCATATTTAATGCTTGTCAAACATTGCTTGCCTTATTAGATAACATGGAACTAACTTCTTCTTCGATACCTAATCTTCATATAACCGATTATCCGGACATGGGGCATCGGGGGAATTATGTTGGATGTAGCCCGTAACTTTACAAAGAAAGCGGATCTGCTGAAATTGATCGATATATTGTCATTCTATAAGATGAATGTACTACATTTGCATTTGAGTGACGATGAGGCTTGGCGTGTGGAAATACCGGATTGGAGGAATTGACAGAAATAGCTTCTCGTAGAGGACATACCACAGATGAACAGATGTGTCTTTATCCTGCGTATGCCTGGGGATGGAATGAGACAGATACTACTTCATTGGCCAATGGATATTATTCACGAAGTGACTTCATGGATATTCTGAAATATGCGAAAGAAAGACATATCAGAATTATTCCTGAAATAGACATTCCCGGACATTCCCGAGCAGCGATTAAAGCCATGAATGCCCGTTATCAAAAATACATAGATACGGATCGGCCGAAAGCGGAAGAATATCTTTTGACTGACTTTGCAGATACTTCCCAATATCTGTCGGCACAAAATTTCACAGACAATGTGATTAATGTTGCCATGCCTTCCACTTATCATTTTCTTGAAAAAGTGATTGATGAAATTGTACGGATGTATCAGGATGCAGGAGTAGAACTGACAGCTTTCCATGTGGGGGGGAGATGAAGTACCGGAAGGTATTTGGGAAGGTTCTTCTATCTGCCGTACTTTTATGCAAGAGAACGAACTGACCAATATACGGGATTTGAAAGATTATTTTCTGGAACAAATATTGGAAATGCTGGACAAACGTAACATACAGGCAGTCGGATGGCAGGACATTGTTATGAATCCTGATAATACCGTTAACGAACACTTCAGAAACAGTAAGGTATTAAATTATTGCTGGAACACCATTCCGGAACAGGGTGGAGATGAAGTCCCGTATAAGTTAGCCAATGCGGGCTATCCGATTATACTTTGTAATGTGGGTAACTTCTATTTGGATATGGCCTATTGCTATCATGTGGAGGAACCGGGATTGCGTTGGGGCGGTTATGTGGATGAATATGTGACGTTTGATATGTTGCCTTTTGATATTTATAAGTCTTTACGACGGAATTTGAAAGGTGAACCTGTTGATGTGAAAGCTGCTTCAAACGGAAAACAGACCCTTGACGAAGGAAGGCTATCAGAATATCAAAGGTCTGTCCGGGCAAATCTGGTCAGAGACAATCCGCAGTCTTGAACAGATAGAATATTATCTCTTCCCAAAAGTCTTCGGATTGGCAGAACGTGCTTGGAATGCTCAACCATCGTGGGCATTATCGCCGGATGGCAAAATATATATGGATGCTAAGCGTAAGTATAATGCTGGTATTGTAGATTATGAATTGCCACGTTTGGCAAAGCGAGGAATAAATTTCCGTGTGTCTCCTCCCGGTATTATGATAAGGGATGGATTATTACTGGCTAATACTGCCATTCCCAATGCGGTAATCCGGTACACAACCGATGGTAGTGAACCTACGGAAAGTTCTGTAGAATGGCAAACTCCGGTAGTATGCAATGCTCCACTGATAAAAGCAAAGGCTTTTTATCTAGGAAAAGAGAGTGTAACTACTGTATTGATAAACGAATCATATTAAATGATATGTTAAACCCTCCGGAGAAGAAACTCTTTGGAGGGTTTTCTTATTAATTTTGCTTTTTAATTCGAATAATTCTCTAAATTTGTGCCATTAATCCGGCTGATACATTAATGGAGAATACTGAAACTTTAATAGTAGAGCAGTTGAAGATAGGCAACGAAGACGCCTATCAATACATCTATGACCGTCACTATGCCCTACTGTGCCATATTGCCAATGGCTATGTAAAAGATCAAGTTCCTCGCGGAAACCATTGTCGGAGATACTATTTTTCATTTATGGGAGATTCGTGAAACGTTAGAGATTTCCGTTTCTATCCGTAGCTATTTGTTGAGAGCCGTCCGTAATCGTTGTATCAACTATCTGAATTCTGAATGGGAAAAGCGTGAGATCGCGTTTTCATCTCTAATGCCTGATGAGATAACAGACGATAAAATGACGATCTCCGATTCGCATCCGTTAGGTACATTGTTGGAGCGCGAACTGGAAGAAGAAATATATAAAGCCATTGATAAATTGCCGAATGAATGTCGTCGCGTATTCGATAAAAGTCGTTTTGAAGGAAAATCATACGAAGAAATTTCTCAAGAGTTAGGCATCTCTGTCAATACGGTTAAATATCATATAAAGAATGCATTAGCATCTTTACAAATGAATCTAAGTAACTATCTGATTACTCTACTTTTATTTTTTTTCGGGTAAAAACGAAAAAAAGTCATTTTCTGACTACCCTCAATTAAAAAACTACTGTCTCCTTTATAGAACGCAGAAAAATGGAAGAAGAAAAGAAACATATTGATGAATTGATTGCAACCTATCTGACGGAAGGTTTGGACAAAAAGTGCTTTAGCCGAACTGAAAGCATGGATAGCTGCATCAACTGAAAATGAAGAATTACTTTATTCAGCAGCGGGAAGTCTGGTTTTCTGCTGTCAGCCGTGAAGCTGCGTTGAAATACAATAAAGATAAAGGCCTTCCATACATTTAAGAATCGTATCGAAAGTCAGAAAGAAGTGGAGAAAACTTCCCGTCGGGGATTCCGTCTGTCGGCTTTGTGGCGTTATGCAGCGATTGTTGCAGTCATACTTGCAGTCGGCTGTTTCTCTTATTGGCAGGGAGGAGTGGACGTAAAAGACACATTCGCGGATATATCCGTAGAAGCTCCTTTAGGATCGAGGACAAAGCTTTATTTGCCGGACGGTACATTAGTTTGGCTGAATGCCGGTTCACGAATGACTTACTCACAAGGTTTCGGAGTCGATAATCGTATGATCGAACTGGAAGGTGAGGGATATTTTGAAGTCCGGAGAAATGAAAAGCTTCCTTTCTTTGTAAAGACTAAAGATTTGCAATTGCAAGTACTGGGAACTAAATTTAATTTCCGTGATTATCCGGAAGATCATGAAGTCGTAGTATCTTTATTGGAAGGAAAAGTAGAACTGAATAATTTACTGAAAAAAGAGAAAGAAGCAGTTCTTGCCCCTGACGAAAGAGCGATATTAAACAAAACGAACGGACGGATGACAGTAGAAACAGTTACAGCCTCTAATGCTTCGCAATGGACGGACGGTTACTTGTTTTTTGATGAAGAACTTTTGCCGGATATCGCAAAAAAACTGGAACGTAGCTATAATGTGAAGATTCACATAGCCAATGATTCTTTAAAGACATTCCGTTTTTATGGTAATTTCGTCCGCCGCGAACAAAGTATTCAGGAAGTGCTGGAGGCATTGGCGTCTACGGAAAAAATGCAATATAAGATTGAAGAACGCAATATAACTATCTATTAACCGGTTACCAGAGATTATGATGCTATGATTGTTTAACCTTAGAAATTGAAGAATATGAAGGAGGAATATAATACAGAATAGCCTTTAGTTTATTAAGGAGAGAAAAAATAAAAACCGGAAGATCTCGAACATCTTCCGGCTCCTTAATCTCTTCTTTCAACAACCCTCAAAGAGTGAATATGTTTTCAAAAGAGATAATGCAAAGTTAGCAAAATACATCTCTTTTTAAAACGAGTTATTCAAGTTTTAATTAAATAATTTGTTTATTTTATGAATTACAGGAAGAAGGCCATATTAATGGTCGTGGCTCTCTTTTGCCTTAACATAGCAATGCTAGCCCAGGCCGTTTCATTGAAAAAAATGAATAATGTTTCAGTGAAAGAAGCAATGACGCAACTGAAGAATAAAAAAGCGGATATTCCTTCGTATATAAAGTGGGAGATCTGGATACAAAGAAAATTGTGAGTGTAAAGGCAGAGCAGTTGAATGAGGCTATCGATCAGATTTTGTACGGACAAAACGTTGTTTATGAAGTGAAAGGAAAGAACATTATTGTTCAAAAAGGACAACCCCGTCCGAAAGTTGTGAAAGGCGATAAGAAGCGGAAAATCACAGGTGTGGTGAATGATCTGAATGGTGAGCCTATTATCGGTGCTACTGTAAAGGAAAAGGGAGATGTGAATGGAACTGCGACCGATTTGGATGCGAATTTTACTTTGGAAGTATCACCGGGAGCAATATTGGAAGTTTCCTATATCGGTTATCAGCCACAAGAAGTGAAAGTAGGCGACCGGACAACTTTAGCGATTACCTTAATCGAAGATCAGCAGGTGCTGGATGAAGTGGTAGTAGTTGGATACGGTACCACCTCCCGCAAAAACCTAACCACAGCTATTGCAACCGTAAAGACTGAAAAAATATCGAAAGCTGCCAATAGCAGTGTAGCCAGTATGTTATTGGGACGTGCGGCAGGATTACAGGCTACGGTAAATAGCACTCAACCCGGAGGTGAAATTAATATTTCTATTCGTGGTGGTGGAAATCCTATTTATGTTGTGGATGGAGTAGTGATGCCAAATTCTTCTTTAGAAGTCGGGAGTGGTGAAACCGGATTGCCGGATGGCGTTAAGCGTGCAGCTTTGGCAGGTCTGAATCCTAGCGATATAGAATCTATTGAAGTACTGAAAGATGCTTCTGCAGCTATTTATGGTATTGGTGCGGCTGATGGTGTTATCCCTGATTACAACCAAAAAAGGTGTAGAAGGAAAGCCACGCATTACTTATGAAGGGAGCTATTCTGTTCAGAAGCGTTATTCTTACGGCATGAATCGCTTGAATTCACAAGAATACATGAATATGGTCAATTTATTCGGAAAAAGAAAACTATCTGTTTATTAATGAGCAATATCCTTATGGAAATGTGGGATATGACGGTAAATGGACTCCGGTATTCACATCCGAGCAAATAGCGAATGCAACTACAACCGACTGGTTGAGTTATGTGTTGAAGACAGGACAAGTCAATAATCAGAACTTGACTATTAGTGGCGGTTCAAAAACACTCCGTTATTATTTAGGATTAAACTATTACGACGAAGATGGAGTGGTTCGTAATGCCGGGATGCAGCGATACTCTTTGCGGACTAATATTTTCCGCACAGTTGTTCAGCTTCTTGAAGTTAACGACCATAGCAATTTGAATCATAATAAATACAGTAATTCTACAGTAGGAGGAGATACCGGTAATCAAAGGAAACTCGGCAGCGGGATCTCTTTATACAGCGATGAATTATGCTCCTTATCTCGCTATATATGATAATATGGGAGAATATACCATATTCGGCAGGGAACCGAACCCACTGGCTGCATTGCAAATCCGTGATGGATCTAAACAAAGTAGCTACTATGTGAACTTTGCTCTTGACATTGATATTATCAAAGATATGTTGTCGGCTAAGTTGTTATATGGCGTGAATAAAGAAAAAAATGGTAAACGCTCTGCCTATATTCCTAAAGACGTTTATTTGGGGACTTGTTCGTAAATCAAGAGGGAGTCTTGGATATAATGAACGGCAGTATGAAACAATGGAAGGCACTCTTTCTTTCCGCCATAAGTTCTGGAATATGATAGACGTAAATGCTGTGGCAGGTATGGGACGCTATTTAGACAAGGGAACCGGGATGACCGTCTCTTACCAAAATGCAAATGATATGATTAATGATAGCAATCTGGCTGCTGCGGATGGGCCTTTCTCTCCTACTTCATATAAATATGAAAATGAGAAACGTTCTCAATTCCTTCGTGCCTCTTTTTGATGTGTTGGACCGTTATGTATTAACGGGCACTTTACGGCGGGATGGAACAGATAAGTTCTTCCCGGATAAAAAATATTCGCTTTTCCCTTCTGCCTCGGTAGCCTGGAAAATGTCTAATGAATCGTTTATGCAACACCTTTCCTTGGTTGAATCTATTAAAAGTTCGTGCCAGTTATGGTGTGACGGGTAGCGACAATCTTGGAACATCCTTATATGGTATTATCGGTATCTCCCGTGAAGACGTTAAGTTTCTCCAATAGTGGTGTTACTTATGTACCTTATGCATTGCAAAGTGCCAACTACTCGGATGTGACCTGGCAAAAAGACAGCGATGAAAAACATAGGATTGGATTTTTCAATCTTGAAAGATAAAATATGGGGAAGCCTTGATTTCTTTCGGAATGATGTGACTAACCTGTTGGGCACAGCTCCTACCTCTTTATTGAATATGTACGGTTATCGCCCTATAAATGGCGGACATTATAAACGGACAGGTGTGGAATTATCCTTAAACACCTTGAATATCCAGACACCGAATTTTAAATGGACCTCTTCACTGGCATTGTCTCATTATAATGCATATTGGATCGAACGGATGCCGAATTTCGATTATAAGAAATACCAGAAACGGGAGAATGAGCCGATGAGTGCTTACTACTATTACAAGACGGTTGGTGTCATCAATGAGGATAGAAGCAACATGCCCGATTCTCAACGCTCATTGCCTCGTGAAGCACAACTGCCCGGATATCCTATTATTGATGACCGCAATGGAGATGGCAAAATAGATATCGATGATATTTATATGGACAATACGTTGCCTAAAGTCTATTATGGTTTTGGCAATACTTTTACTTATAAGAATTTCGATTTGGACATCTATATGTATGGACAGTTGGGCGTGAAGAAATTTAATTCAACCACGCCAGTAATTGTTCCGCTGCCAATTTAGCAAGCGGTACATTGGCCAGCAATCCTACAGATTACGCCTATGCTATTTGGAACTCACAGACCAATCCGAATGGCACAGTCCCGGGAATTGCTTCCAGTAAATCCGTAGCACTGCCCGAAAACGCTCCTATCAATACATTTTGGGGAAAAAGCCTCGTTTTTGAGAGTTAGAAACATAACGCTGGGATATAACTGGGATACAAGGAAACTAGCTTTCCTGAAGGGAAATGTGCAGACTATTCGTCTCTTTGTCGATTTCCAGAATCCATTCACATTGACCAAGTTCGAAGGCGACGATCCGAAATTACAACAGCCGCTGGTAATCTTGGTCACGGACAATATCCTCAATTGAGAGTTTATTCTTTTGGTGCGAAAATTTCATTCTAATTGATATAAAATGTAGAAATATGATGAAAAAGAAAATATTATTTCAATACTGTCTTCCTTATTTCTTCTGTTTGGAAGTTGTGAGAATAATTTCGATGCACATATCTATGGCGATCTCATACAGGGAAAATATCCGTCCACAGAAGATGAATATGTTTCTTATATGATGACTTGTTATATTCCGTTCACATCGGTATTTACCTATCAGATCAACAGTGGCACAGGACAGCATGGTTTCTATATCGCTACCGGGGGCAATATTCGTATGTTCGGGACTCTACGTCGGATATAATGGCACCGGCCGTAGTGAAATGTAGTGATGAATGGCTCCGCCTTTCTCAGGCTAATTATGAAAAATTGTTATTATTATTGGAGAGGTTGGGTAGACGATGCCAATAACCTGAATCATTTTCCTAAAACGGCAGAGGTAACTCGTTTTACAGAGATTATTGGTACGTTGGAAAAAGCTTCTGAAGACGTACTGTCTAAAGAAAAAAAAGAATAGTCTGTTGGGGAGAAGCCCGTCTGTGCCGGGGGATGATGCTTTACTACTTAATGCATATTTATGGTCCGGTGCCGGTGATAATCAATCCGGAGGATGTGTTTAATGAAGAAGCATTGGGAAATACGGTTCGCCCCACATTGACCGAAATGTGCGAATGGATCACAGACGATTTGGATTTTGCTGCCAATAATGCTCCGGAAACTACGTTGGAGAAGGGACGGTATACTCGTGATTACGCTCGTTTCTGTCTGATGCGTCATTGCCTGAATGAAGGAGGATATATGGATGGTTACTATCAAAAAAGCGTTGGATATGTATGAGGCTTTGAAAGGGAAAATATTCCTTGTTTAAATCGGGAAGCAATCCATATACAGACCTGTTTAAAAATGCCAATAAATTTAATAACGAAATTATAATGGCAGTGAGTTGTGATCCAAATGCTGATGGAAATCCCAAGAACGGAAATGCGAATGTTCTTTCTTGGCTGGTGGTTCCCCTAATGAAGCATCTGCAATGGACCCGACAGGAAACCGTACTCCTTTCTATCCACAAAATGGCGGTTGGAATGCTTTTTACAATGTAGCTCCTAAGTTCTATAACACTTTTGAAAAGGACGACTTACGCAAAGAGGCCATCCTTACAGAATACTGGACAAAAGATGGAATAAAGGTGACAAAAAATGATATTGGGGTGAAATGGGATGGGTTTATCTGCAATAAATTTCCAGTGGAAACGCCTGGCACTTTTCAGGGAACGGATATTCCTTTGGCTCGGTGGGCGGATGTGTTGCTGATGTATGCCGAGGCGGAAGTTCGCCTATCGAAAGCAGCACCCACAGCAAGTGCGATATCAGCAGTGAATGAGGTACGTAATCGTGCCGGACTAGGTAATTTATCATCTGACGATATATCATCTGCAGATGCATTTCTGACTGCCATACTGAAAGAGCGTGGACACGAACTATTTTATGAAGGATGTCGTAAGATTGATTTGATTCGTTTCAATCGTTATGCACGTGAGACAGCCGGAATGAAAGGTACTGTACCTACTAAGCAGTATATGCCTCTACCCAATTATGCCGTAGACCAAGCAGCGGAGAATGGCAAGAATCTCGTCCAAAACTATGAAAGACCAGATTGGAAAACAGACAAAAATGCAGCTGGTGGAATCTAAGAAAATGATTTTTATTCAATTAAATAACAAATAACATGAAATATATGAATTGTCTAATATGTATGCTAATGATATTTGCCGGATGGGGATGTTCGGACGATACGATACAAGAAAATAAAGAACCGATGGTAGCTACTGATGGCGGATACTTGTTTGCTCATATGACTGATGAAAATTATGCCCGTTTATTTTATTCAGTGTCACGTGATGCGTTTCATTGGGAAACATTGAATAAAAAGCGAATCGTGTTGCCGGACTATTGCGGCCATCCGGATATTTGCCAGGGGAAAGACGGTGTCTTTTATATGATTGGTGTACAGCCTAACACGGGGATACCTATATTGTGGTCATCTTCTGATCTGGTAATCTGGAAGAGTGATAAATTGAAAAAAGTCTATATTTAATAAAATATCAGATTTGGGGTATAAAAATGAAGAAACCTATTACGGAGCTCCAAAAATGTTTTTATGACGAGACTAGTGGACAATATATCATTACCTGGCATGCCGGTAAAACAGGCAATGACGGGGAGCCATCAGAATGGAAGACGAAACGTACCTTTTATATTTTGACATCGGATTTCAAGATCTTTCACCGACCCGAAACATTTGTTCAATTTTACGGGTAGTGACGAAGACATGGCAACCATTGATGTGATTATTCGTAAAGTGGGTGATGAGTATTGTGCTCTCATCAAAGATGAACGCTGGCCGGAAGATGCTCCGGAAGTAGCTAAAACGATTCGTGTGGCAAAGTCGAAGACATTGACAGGACCATACACCAATCCGGGAGCTCCGATTACTTCATTAAGTGTGTGGCACGAGGCCCCTATACTCGTTCCTACAGTAGATGGTGAAGGATTTTTTCTCTATGCAGAGCGCTATCCGAAGCAATATGACATGTTTAAAGCTTCTTCGATAGACGGTCCTTGGACTGAATGTTATTTTCAAGGTCCCGATGCCCGTCACGGATGCATTGTTCGAGTGAATGAGAAGGTTTATCAAGCTATTTTAAAGGCTTACAAGAAATAAAAAGGACAAATATATTATGAAGAACTATTATATTGTAATATTATTACTTATTTCAGTCTTCGTTGTATCCTGTACGGACAGTGTGGAGAAATATGATAACTGGCCTGAATGGAAAACACAAGACCCGGTCACAGTGGCCGGAGAAAAAAATGACCGAGACATATTATACTCATTATGTAGGGAAAAAACTTCATTTGACAAAGGCGGCGGAAGTCGATTTTACAGGATTCGACGCGTTAGAGTTTGCTTTACAACCCCAGTTCTGGGAATTTATGTCGGATACGAAAGCACGTTTTTAAAGGCGAAACCGGGGAATATGATTTAATCTATGATGCGACTAATGAATTGCTTTATGTAGAACAACCGGAGAAAGAATATCCCGACGCTCTCTACCTGATAGGCGCTAATCTGGGACATCCCGGTGCTGGCAGAGTCATTTCTGCTACATGGAATCTGGATACACCCGATAATGGGATGACTTGCTGCCGTGTGTCAGACAATGTGTTTGAAATATCAATCTATCTGGCAGAGAATTTTGGTTTTAAACTTTTCAGACATCATGGCTGGGGCACTCATCCAGAGATTGAGATTTGGGCTCAAGACCTTACTTTAGATAAGCCGACATTGGTTCAGGGACTATCTTCCGGTGATTTTGTGGCGGGGCCGTTATTCCAATCAGGTATCTATCGTGTGACGATAGATATGGGTACTCGCACCTTCTCCATGCAACCGCAAAGTGGGTAGTCTTCTGACATGAACTTCATTGTTAATGGTCAGGAAATGGGTATTCTGCCCGGAGTCCCTTCTTTTCTGGGAGTGAAGCTGAATTTAAAAAAGGAAATGTACTGAGTTTTTGAGAATTTTCGGTGATATCAGCGCAATGATTCAACCTGATTTCTTTGAAAATGCTACTGAAGACCAAGCCGTTTTTCCGGGGAATGAGTGGAGAATATAATCTATACTATGATCCGGGTAATAGATTGATTTATGTTGAAAATATCCAGTCGGAATTTCCCGATGCTCTGTGGACTTGTGGAAGCGGATACGGCCATCCGGCTGCTTTGAAAGCGTAACAGCTCATGGTTGGCAATTCAATACAGGTGACTCCTATCAGTGTGTGAAAGTGGGGGATGGTATTTTCGAAACAACCTTATTTCTGGATAATGATTTTCATCTGTTATTCTTTAAGAAGCGTGCGGACTGGGGTACAGGCATTGGAACCCAGATACTCGATCCGTTACCGGCTAATCTGCTGGATAAGCATTATCAGGTTTCAAATTTGAGTAGCATAGGCAATGGACATTTTACTGGTGACCTTATTCCTTGGTAGCGATTTTACTCCCGGAGTGTATCGTCTTCGTATCGACATCAATAAAAAAGGTTATTGCAGCAGTCAATAAGATGAACGAAGGCGACGTTAAATCACTTGAATTTAAAGTGAATGGTAAACTGATGCAGCCAAACGGAGCCTCTGATTTATTGGAAGTGGAACTCGCTTTGACACAGGGGCAAACAGTTACGTTTGAAGGATTCTCCTATTTGGGATATATGCTTCAGCCGGAGTTCTTCGAACGGGTCGACGGACAATATAAGTTTAGAGCTGTCAGTGGAACTTATCGCATCAGTTATCGCTCGGATAGAGAATTTATTTATGTAGAAAGAACAGACAAGACAAACTATCCGGATGCGATGTGGCTTTACCGGAAATGGTTTCGGGCATCCCAAAACAGACGGTAGTATATGGAGTTATCTGAGTGTGGATGATACCGGATGGGGATTTGCTACTCCCGGGCAATATCTTTGTTGTGCTAAAACAGGTGACGGAATCTTTGAAACAACCTTCTATTTTCACGCTAATTGGGGATGTGTGGCTTTCTATCAGGGAAAACATGTGACTGGAGCCTGGTATTATGCTATCAAATCTTCCGAAGTAAATATTATTTCAACAGATGGCTCCTTTGGACGTGCATGGGGGATATGATGCTGACGGAGGGAATGATGTTAATTTTGGAGCTACAATTAATAACATAGATAGCCAATATGGAGTATATCATCTGAAGTGGGATATGAATACAAATACGTGTACCGTTACAAAACTATAGAGTAGGAATTTTTTTTATACAGAAATAGAAAGGTCGGAAATGTAGAAGTACCGGCCTTTCTTTATTAAAATGATAATCTTTTGACTATTTTTTTATATATTGCGAAATGATTACAGTGAAAAAAGCCAGATTGTGTTATGTCTTGCTTGGCATATTATTAGGGTGCTCATGTTCGGATGTCAGCCGCGATGAGGCGGCAGAGATGGATCGTTTTGTGACGGAGCTTATGGGGGAAAATGACTCTCCATGAGAAACTCGGTCAACTGAATCTACCTTCGGGCGGCGACATGGTAACAGGTACGGTAATGAATGGAGAGTTGAGCGATATGATCCGTAAGCAGGAGATCGGCGGCTTCTTCAATGTGAAAGGTGTCCGGAGAATCAACGCTCTGCAACGTCTTGCAGTGGAGGAAAGTCGGTTGAAAATACCTTTGCTTGTGGGTGCGGACGTCATTCACGGTTATGAAACGATTTTCCCTGATCCCATTGGCGCTTTCCTGTAGTTGGGACACGCTGGCCATCGAACGCATGGCACGTATCTCTGCCATTGAAGCCAGTGCGGATGGCATCAACTGGACATTCAGTCCGATGGTTGATATCTGTCGGGATGCCCGGGGGACGTATTGCGGAAGGGAGTGGAGAAGATCCTTACTTGGGCTCCTTGATGGCCAGAGCATATGTGCGTGGTTATCAGGGAAACAGCCTGCAAGGAAATGATGAAATCCTTGCCTGTGTGTGAAACACTTCGCACTTTATGGAGCGTCCGAATCAGGACGTGATTACAACAATACGGTGGATATGAGCCGCCTGCGTATGTATAATGAATACCTGGCTCCTTACAAAGCTGCCGTTGATGCTGGTGTAGGCAGCGTCATGAGTTTTTTAATATCGTCGACGGTATTCCCGCCACAGCCAACAAATGGTTGCTGACCGATCTGCTCCGGGATGAATGGAGCTTCGGTGGATTACTCGTAACAGACTATAATTCAATAGCAGAAATGGCTTCTCATGGCATTGCTCCCTTGAAAGAAGCCTCCGTGCGAGCCTTAAAGGCCGGAACGGATATGGATATGGTTTCTTGTGGTTTCCTGAATACGTTGGAGGAATCGCTGAAAGAAGGGAAAATAATGGAAGATCAGATTAATACAGCCTGTCGCCGTGTGCTGGAAGCCAAATATAAATTGGGACTGTTCTCTAATCCGTATAAATATGGCGATACCTTTGCGTGTCAAGGAGCAACTTTATACGGCCGAACATCGTTCTGCTGCACGTGCAATCGCATCTGAAACATTTGTTCTGCTAAAAAATGAAAATCATCTGCTTCCCTTAGGCTTAAAAGGCAAGATTGCCTTAGTCGGTCCGATGGCAGACGCCCGTAACAACATGTGCGGTATGTGGAGCATGGCGTGCACTGCTTCCCGTCACGGAACATTGTTGGAAGGAATCCGTTCGGCAGCGGGTGACAAAGCTGAAATACTATATGCAAAAAGGCAGTAACGTGTATGAGGATGCGGAAATGGAAAAAGCGGCTGCGGGTATTCGCCCGCTTGAACACGAAGATAACCGGAAACTGTTGGATGAGGCTTTACGTGTGGCTTCACGTGCAGACGTTATTGTTGCCGCTTTGGGTGAATGTGCGGAAATGAGCGGTGAATCGGCTTCACGTACCAATCTTGAAATCCCCGATGCTCAACAGAATTTGTTGAAAGCTTTGCTAAAGACGGGTAAACCTGTCGTACTGCTTCTGTTCACAGGTCGTCCTCTGGTACTGAATTGGGAAGATGCAAATGTTCATTCCATATTGAATGTCTGGTTTGGCGGTAGTGAAACGGGAGATGCGGTTGCTGATGTATTATTCGGTAAAGTAACTCCAAGCGGCAACTGACAACTACTTTTCCCGCGTTCAGTAGGACAACTGCCGCTATTCTACAATCATCTGAACACAGGTCGTCCTGATCCCGACAATCGTATTCAATCGTTATGCCAGCAATTATCTGGACGAGAGTAATGAACCTCTTTATCCGTTCGGCTTCGGTTTGAGTTATACGGATTTTGTTTATGGAGATTTACAAATCAGTTCGGAAACACTGCCTAAGAATGGTGAACTGACGGCATCTGTCACTGTAACCAACAAAGGAAACTACGACGGCTACGAGACGGTTCAACTGTATCTTCGTGATATTTATGCGGAGGTTGCCCGTCCGGTGAAGGAACTGAAGGGGTTTGAACGCATCTTCCTGAAGAGTGGGAAAGCTGTGATGTGAAGTTTGTCATCACGGAAGACGATCTGAAATTCTATAATTCAGAACTGCACTATATTTATGAACCGGGAGAATTTGAAATAATGATAGGTACAAATAGCCGGGATGTAAAGACGAAATGTTTTATTGCTAAATGATAAATAATTAAAACCATGAAAAAACTGAAGATTTTATTATTCTTATGTGTTGTCGCATGTACGCTTACGGTACAGGCACAAAAAGCAGTTACCTTAAACTCTCCGGATGGGAAACTTCAAACAACCATTACCGTAGGTGATAAGCTGACTTATGACATCTACTGTAGCGGACGGCAGATTCTTGCTCCTTCTCCGATTTCGATGACATTGGATAACGGAGAAGTCTGGGGAGAGAAAGCGAAGTTGTCCGGCACTTCCGGAAAAAAAGTAGATCAGGTGATTCCTTCTCCTTTCTATCGTGCCGGTGAATTAAGAGACCATTATAATGAGTTGACTCTCCGGTTTAAAAAAGACTGGAATGTAGAGTTTCGTGCATACAATGATGGCATTCTTATCGTTTTGTCAGCCGTGCGAAGAAACCTTTCAACGTGGTAGATGAAACAGTAGATTATCATTTCCCATCCGATATGGTAGCTTCTGTGCCATATGTAAAAACAGGAAAGGACGGTGATTATGACTCCCAATATTTCAATTCTTTCGAGAATACTTATACCGACCGATCCATTGTCGAAACTGAATAAAAAACGTTTGATGTTTTTGCCATTAGTTGTGGATGCCGGCAAAGGTGTTAAAGTTTGTATCACAGAATCCAATTTGGAGAATTACCCCGGTCTTTATTTGTCTGCTGCTGAAGGAGAAAATCGGTTGACAGGTAGTTTTGCTCCCTATCCCAAGAAGATGGTGCAAGGCGGACACAATCAACTTCAAATGTTGGTGAAAGAGCATGAAGCTTACATTGCCAAAGTAGATAAACCCCGGAATTTCCCGTGGCGCATGAGCATTGTTACCACTTCCGATAAGGATTTGGCAGCAAGCAACTTGAGCTATTTGTTGCCTGCCCCTTCCGTCTGACGGATCTTTCATGGTTCAAACCCGGCAAAGTAGCATGGGACTGGTGGAATGCCTGGAATTTGGATGGCGTTGATTTTGTGACCGGAGTAAATAATCCGACTTATAAAGCCTACATTGATTTCGCTTCGGCAAACGGTATAGAATATGTGATACTTGACGAAGGCTGGGCAGTGAACCTGCAAGCGGATTTGATGCAAGTGGTGAAAGAGATTAATCTGAAAGAATTGGTAGATTATGCAGCTTCCAAAAATGTGGGCATCATTCTTTGGGCCGGTTATTATGCTTTTGACCGTGATATGGAGAACGTTTGCCGTCATTATGCCGACATGGGAGTAAAAGGTTTTAAGGTCGATTTTATGGATCGTGACGATCAGCTTATGACTGCATTCAATTATCGGGCTGCCGAAATGTGTGCTAAATACAAACTGATCCTCGACCTGCACGGAACGCACAAACCGGCCGGTTTGAATCGTACTTACCCGAATGTATTGAACTTTGAAGGTGTCAATGGTCTGGAACAGATGAAATGGAGCCCGGCTTCGGTGGACCAAGTGAAGTATGATGTGATGATTCCTTTCACTCGTCAAGTATCCGGTCCGATGGATTACACGCAAGGGGCGATGCGCAATGCTTCGAAAGGTAACTATTACTCCTTGCAATTCAGAACCGATGAGTCAGGGAACTCGTTGCCGCCAACTTGCTCTGTATGTTGTATTTGAATCTCCTTTCAATATGTTGTGTGATACGCCGAGCAACTATATGCGCGAACCGGAATCAACAGGATTTATTGCTGATGTTCCGACAGTGTGGGATGAAAGTATCGTGCTTGATGGTAAGATGGGAGAGTATATCGTAACAGCTCGCCGGAGTGGAAATGTCTGGTATGTAGGTGGAATCACCGATTGGACGGCACGTGACATCGAAGTGGATTGCTCTTTTCCTGGGTGATAAGACGTATGATGCTACATTGTTTAAAGACGGAGCAAATGCTCACCGGATCGGGCGTGATTATAAATGTGAATCCATCCGGATAAAAAATGACAGTAAGTTGAAGATTCATTTGGCACCCGGAGGTGGTTTTGCTTTGAAGATTAAGTAAACAACCACTTTACACACTACATTGTCTATTAAATCTTGAAAATAGATTTGATATATCTGCAATAGGTTAGATAAGGGTGCGTGCAAATCTTTATAAACGAAGAATAACCCTCGTTACAACTATCTGTAGCGAGGGCTATTACATTAAAAAAGAGAGTTCTGGCACATTCCTGTCAGATTCTTATAAGCAAGTCGATTGGGAGGATCACCCTGTAATGACGATGATAGGCAGGGAGGTGTCAGGATAAAGCCGCAATACCTGTCCCTATCAAATTGGCATTATTCATGCTTTTTGATATCAACCTCTACATCTTCCAAACCAAACAAACTGAAAAGCTCCCGTAATTTTTCCATGACAATCATGTTATAGTTCTTGTCTTTTTCTGTTCTTGCTCCAAAAAGGCTGCCTTCTGCAACCAGGCAAATTTTTTTCGTATATTCTTGTTGTATGACTTCAACAACATGATAAGCCCTGTCAGTGAAGCTGCAACTAACTGTGCTGATCTACTATATATCCACTGTGCTACTTCTACATACACCTCCTTATAAATATCGGGATAGTTCATAATAGAGGTGAGCTTTTGTGCATCAAACTTTTCTTCGAACTCCTCCAATGGGAAAGTGGCTTTTTAGAATATCTCCCAGGTACATACCGGATACAGCTTTTTTTCGAAACGTTGTTTTCCCGGATTCCCGGAGATTCCATCCATTGTATTATCTACTGCAGTGAGGAACGGCGGATGAAAATTGCCGGATTCCAGATTGACGGGAATCAATCCATCTACTTTATGTGACGGATTTAATTTTTTAATTTTGTCAGCCGGAATAAAAGTTGCCATATTGGTGCCTGTTCCTACAATCAGACCTATATACGCATCGTAACTACTGTCGGTAAGTCCGGCAAATAAACTGGCAACAGTGTCATTGAGCACTTTTATGTTCGTAAACTTGATTTTATTTCTTTCATTCAGATAGTCGAGTAAAGGTTTTCCAACAACTTCTCCGATCATCTCTTTTATATCAACTCCTTTGGTCCAACGTAGCAGTTTGGCATCTCCACCTGGGACGGACTCTGTCGGATAAGAAAAACAATATCCAATTGGCATCTCTTTTTCCCGTTTTATTCCGGTTATCATATCTGCCATTTCTTTTTTGAACAACTCCTCTCGGGTATAACCAGGAGTTTTCATAATCGACATGTCCTTTTTCCAACCATTGTTAGGATGAATGGTGGGAGGCATTTTCTGAAGTCAACGATTGCTACCCGGTAATTCGTTCCTCCCAAGTCGAGTACTAATGATTTGCCATTGATACCACTTGCTTTCGGAGTGATGAAAGTGGGAATGCATTGTATCTCTGCATTTTCAGTGTTCAAACCTTCTTCTACTTTCGCTTTAAATGAGCGAGCAATTTCTTTGAGCTGCTCATTATCTAACTGAAAAATATTTTTTCTCCATGATATTATTTTTATTGTATAGAATATGTTTATGTATGAATAACAACTGAAAAGGAATTTTGCTCGGTGGGTATACAGTATATGGCTCCGGCCAGCTGAATATTACCACAAGTAACCTACAACATTTATATATGGGTATTCTTTTTTTATATTTTTATCATACCTATTTTCTCATTTATAATTTTCAATCACATTAAAAATCAAAAGGATCTCTATTCTGTTTATTTTTTATACTATTTAGAATAACTATATATCTTCATATTTTTTAGTTTATTAAACAGAACATGTTATCCCATCTTTAAGATATCCAAAATTTCAA
>VOFK01001867.1_pt1 | contig 80916 bp, 83 predicted proteins | sample 5384121 | NCBI WGS metagenome assembly VOFK01 (sample SAMN12384730, study PRJNA508395) | human gut metagenome | isolation source: healthy gut J | host: Homo sapiens
AGCTGGGCGACATGTTCGACCGCGAGATAGCGGGAACGGAGAACGGGTGGACTTCGACCTCGCCAATCCGGGCGGCAAGGAAGAAAGGGCAAAGCCAGCCACGCCGCAGACCATCCAGTCCTCCGCAGCCGCCTACCGTGACCTGAACGCCACGCTCGGAAACTTCTACGACCAGCCGAAAACGACAATGCGGAGATGGACGAATTGTTGGAGCGCATCGCATCGCTGGAGTCGGAACTGGAAAGCGAGAGGGGCAAGGCTTCCTCTATGGACGAGCAGGTGGCTCTTATGGAGAAGTCCTACGAGCTGGCGGCAAAGTACATGGGCGGTCAGAACGGAGGACAGCCATCGGCGGAACAGAGGGCAGAGCCAACTACCGTGCAGAAAGGGAAGAAGAACAAGGCAATGCCTATCAGACAGGTGGAGCATCAAGTAGTTTCTTCACTCTCACAGCCTATGAGTAACGCGGAGTTTGTCGCCGCCTTATCGCAGGAACGCAACCGGGGTTTCAACACGGCTGTCGGCACGGCGGAGGTATTGGACAGGAACACCATACCGGCGTGCGTGCATGGGGCGCAGAGCGTGACGGACGGGCAGGCGGTCAGGTTGCGCTTGCTGGAACCGATGGCGGTGGCAGGCAGGACAATACCCCGGGGTGCGGTGGTGGTCGGCACGGGCAAGATACAGGGTGAGCGGCTCGACATCGAGATTACCTCGCTGGAATACGACGGCACGATTATCCCCGTGGAGCTTGCGGTCTATGACACGGACGGACAGCCCGGCATCTTCATCCCGAACTCGATGGAGATGAACGCCGTCCGGGAGGTCGCCGCCAACATGGGCGGCTCGCTGGGAAGCAGCATCAACATCTCCACCAATGCCGGGGCGCAGCTCGCCTCCGACTTGGGCAAGGGGCTGATACAAGGCACGAGCCAGTACATCGCCAAAAAGATGCGAACCGTCAAGGTGCATCTGAAAGCCGGGTACAGGGTCATGCTTTACCAAGAAAAATATTGAAAACAATAAAAATTACCACTAAAATCCAAAAGTAATGAGAAAAGTAATCATCATGTTTGCCCTCGCTATGGGCATCATAACTGCCAACGCGCAGGAGAATGTAACCGTTGAAACGACCAACGGAAGTGAACAACCGACCTTGACGAAGGAGGTCTATCCGCAGAAGGAGGCGGACGGCGACCTATATCACGGGCTGTCACGCAAGCTGACCTTCGACCGCATGATACCGCCGCACGGTCTGGAAGTGACCTACGACAAGACCGTCCACGTCATTTTTCCGGCGGAGGTGCGCTATGTCGATTTAGGCTCGCCCGACCTGATTGCCGGGAAAGCCGACGGAGCGGAGAACATCATCCGTGTGAAGGCTACCGTAAGGAATTTTCCCAACGAAACGAATATGTCCGTCATCACGGAGGACGGCAGTTTCTACACCTTCAACGTGAAGTACGCCGCCGAACCGCTGTTGCTCAACGTGGAGATGTGCGACTTCATCCATGACGGCAGCACGGTGAACCGCCCGAACAACGCGCAGGAAATCTATCTGAAAGAGCTGGGCAGCGAAAGCCCGATGCTGGTGCGCCTTATCATGAAGTCCATCCACAAACAGAACAAGCGCGAGGTGAAGCATATCGGCTGCAAGCGTTTCGGCATCCAGTACCTGCTGAAAGGCATCTACACGCATAACGGGCTTCTGTATTTCCACACGGAAATCAAGAACCAGAGCAACATTCCTTTCGACGTGGACTACATAACGTGGAAAATCGTGGACAAGAAGGTTGCGAAGCGTACTGCCGTGCAGGAGCAGATTATTCTGCCGCGCCCGCGCGCAGAACTACGCCACGCTCGTGCCGGGCAAAAAGAGCGAGCGCACGGTCTTCACGATGGCGAAGTTCACCATCCCCGACGGCAAGTGCCTCGTGGTGGAGCTGAACGAGAAGAACGGCGGCCGTCACCAGTCCTTCGTGATTGAGAGAACGAGGATTTGGTACGCGCGGGTACCATCAACGAACTTCAAGTACGCTGACCATGAGAAAGTACATCGCAATAATCATCGCGTCGCTTGCCCTTTTTACAGGGCAGGCGCACGCCCAGCGGTGTTCTGCCGAAGATGCAGGGCATCGAGGTCAGGGCAAACATGGCGGACGGCTTCAAACCCGGCGGCAACGACGGCGGGTACAGTTTCGGGGCGGCTCTCTCCACCTACACGAAGAAGGGCAACAAATGGATGTTCGGTGGCGAATACCTGTTGAAGAACAATCCCTACAAGGACACCAAGATACCCGTGGCACAGTTCACGGCAGAGGGCGGCTACTACTTCAAGATACTGTCGGACGCCCGAAAGATTGTTTTCGTCTATGCCGGGGCTTCGGCTCTCGCCGGATATGAGTCTGTGAATTGGGGGAAGAAGGTGCTGCATGACGGCTCCACGCTGCACGACCGGGACGCCTTCATCTACGGCGGTGCGCTGACGCTCGATGTGGAGTGTTACGTGGCAGACCGTATCGCCCTGCTTGCCAACCTGCGTGAGCGTTGCCTGTGGGGTGGCGACACACGGAAGTTCCACACGCAGTTCGGGGTCGGCATCAAGTTCATCATCAACTGACACGGGCATGGAAAGGACGGAAATAGATGCTGTCAGAAGGATGCCGCTTGCGGATTTTCTCGCACGGCTGGGGCATGAGCCTGTCAGAAGGAGCGGTAACGAGCTGTGGTATCTTGCCCCGTACAGGGGCGAGCGCACATCCTCTTTCCGTGTGAACGTGGCGAAACAGCTCTGGTACGACTTCGGTTTGGGCAAGGGCGGCGACATCTTCACGCTTGCCGGGGAGTTTCTGCAAAGCGATGACTTCATGAAGCAAGCGAAGTTCATAGCGGAAGCCGCCAATATGACGGTTGCCGGATGGGAAAAGCCCGTCTATCTCTCGAAGCCGACCGAATCCGTTTTTGAGGATGTGGAGGTCGCTCCGCTGCTCCGCTCACTGCTGACGGAGTATTTAGAGGAACGGGGCATCCCTTTACGCCATCGCATCCCGTCACTGCTGCCGCTTGAACTACGGTGTGCGTGGGAAACGGTATTTTGCCGTTGGCTTTCCGAACATGGCAGGTGGCTATGAAGTCAGAAGCCGATATTTCAAGGGTTGCATACCTCCGAAGTCTGTATCACTGGTAAAGGCGAATGACATCCCGGCTGACGAGTGCCTCGTGTTCGAGGGCTTCATGGACTTTCTCTCTGCCGTGACGCTTGGTGTAACCGGTAACGCTGACTGTCTTGTGCTGAACTCAGTCGCCAACGTGGAGAAGGCGGCGGGATTGCTGGACGGATACGGGCGCATCGGCTGCTTCCTCGACCGTGACGAAGCCGGACGGCGGACGCTTGCCGCACTTACCATGCGATACGGGGAACGTGTCACCGACCGTTCCTCCCTTTCTATGACGGTTGCAAGGACTTGAACGAGTACCTGCAACTTGACAACGAAAAACAGAAAAACAACCATCTAAAAAATCGAAGAACAATGAACATACTGAACAACAGAAACAAGAGAACATCAATATTCAAGGCAGTGGCGTTATGCCTGATAGCCGCCATGTCATTCACCCTCGTGTCATGTGACGATGACATGGACATCCAGCAGTCCTATCCCTTCACGGTGGAGGTCATGCCCGTGCCGAACAAGGTAGTAAAGGGGCAGACAGTGGAAATCCGCTGTGAACTGAAAAAGGAGGGCGACTTTTCGGGTACGCTCTATACCATCCGCTATTTCCAGTTCGAGGGGGAAGGCTCGCTCAAAATGGATAACGGCATCACCTTCCTGCCTAACGACCGCTACCTGCTGGAGAACGAAAAATTCCGCCTGTACTACACGGCGGCGGGTGATGAGGCGCATAATTTCATCGTGGTGGTGGAGGATAACTTTAGCAACTCCTACGAACTGGAATTTGACTTCAACAACAGGAATGTAAAGGACGACGATCTTACCATCGTTCCCATCGGCAACTTCAGCCCCTTGTTGAAATGATGCGTGTATTCATGACAATGCTCTGTTCACTTCTGACGGTCTGTTCCGTGTCCGCGCAGATCAGCCGCCAAGAGGGAACGGACGGGCAGGCGGCAATCTACCGACTGCCGCTTATGGAACGTGCTTTTTTATGCTGCCGCTACTTTGAAGGCTGGCACTCAGAAAAACACTACCCATACGTCGGTTGGGGTCACAAACTTTTGCCAAACGAGAAGTATTCGGCACGAACCATGACAAAACGGGATGCGGATGAACTTTTGCGGAAAGACCTGCGCAAATTTGTCGCCATGTTCCGTAAATTCGGGGTTGATTCGATTTTGCTTGGCACGTTAGCTTACAATGTGGGACCGGCGAAGCTGTTAGGCAGCAAAACAATCCCCAAAAGCACCTTAATCAAGAAGCTGGAAGCTGGTGACAGGAACATCTACCGTGAGTATATAGCCTTCTGCAACTACAAAGGAAAACGCCACGCCATGCTGCTCAAACGGAGAAAGGCGGAGTTTGCGCTGTTGTATATCCCATAAAAGGACTGACAAAACTGGCAAAAGACGTGCCATATTTAACTTGGCACGTCTTTTTTTTATCACTTGATAGATTATCGTAGGATTTTCTCGTTAATTGACATCGTTGAGCCATTTTTGCCTATCGGTTTCCAAATAACACTTCAAGTTGTAAGTGTTGTGAGAGCAATACAAAAACATAGTTATTAACCATAAAAAAAGTATAGCGAAATTATGAAGAAAGTATTTAGGAAAATTCAGAAAGGAACAACAAAAATGATTGAACGTATCAAATCGTTGGGGGAAATGGAGACGAAGCAGAAATGTGTAGTTCAACGGTTCGAGATTATCATTCCCCTCCACCAAAAAATAACGACCCAATATATAGCCTCCGCAAGTTTTACTTGCGGATTTTTTAGTTATCGCAGATTGGACAAAGGTTTCTTTGCTACTTTCTTTGTCCGCCATCATGCTCACTGAAAGAAAGTAGGGCGGCTCTCGCCGCCCCGCCACTCAAAAGCGTGTGTAAAGTCCCGTCACCATCGTGAACATTTCCTCCAGCATATCAAAATAGATACCCTCGTGTACGGCAATGTCCTTTGTCTTGCACTCAAAGGTCTTTTTGCTGAACGTCCTGCGGTAGAAGCGCATATTGTAGAGGTCTGCCCCTGCGTCATAGATGATGTCAAGGCGGTTGGCACTTGTTTTGTTCCTTGCAAAGGCTCATCCGTAAGCCGTTGCCCATATCTATGAAATCACGGCTACCTGTCATGGCGGTGAAGCGTTTTTCCGCCTATCTGCTGTAATATCGTCTTGGCTATCATATCTTTTGTTTTTAGGGTTTTTAAGTATTGGCGGTGCGGACACCGCCATCCCGTTCAAAAATTCTCGCATTTCGGAAATTGGGGTCTGCCGTTGTAGCCACTCTTTCACACATTCCATATTGTACTTTCGCTCGTGATGACTGCCGTATGGCTGTCGGTGGCGGTGAAACGTGTGCTTTCGTAATCATCTATCCACCCTTTGAGGGTGTCCGTTCCCCACGCTCCGGTATCGTCAAAGATACCGTCCAATGCCGGGATAGGTTCGCTGAACTTGACTATCAGCGTTTGATAGGTCGTGTTCATAGTCTGTCCTCCTTTCCCTTCTTTGCGTTCAGCCACTTGTCCCGTGCGGCTCGGCACTCGTCCAACGTGGGTTTGACACAAGAGAACAATTCTCTGTCTATGGGGTGGCGGTAGTCGTACTGCACAAGTGTCCGCCTGCGTCTTCCGATACCCGATTGGAAACGCTCGTATTTCTCCGTACCTGCTTCCGCGCAGGTGCTTACTCCGTTGATGGTCATTCGTGTTGTCATAATGTTGCTTTTTAGATGGTTAAAAATGTACTGACAGAACTCTGTTCTTCATCACCATTTCGGGGTTGCTCGTGTAGCGTTGATGCAGGTAGAAATGGTGTGAGCCGAAGCCGTAAAGGAAAAACTTGTCAAGTTCGTGCTTCTCGGCAAACTCCTTTACGCTCTTTCTCAATTCCCCCTCACTCGTTGTGAGAGTGAGGAGGTTCACAAATTCAAGGAACATCGTGGGGATTGCATCATCCCACACACAAATCATACTTTCAATTCTTACTTCCATATCAATGTTGTTTTAGGGGTTATGCTATGCCGCTTTCATCCGCTCACGGATAAGGTTGGCGTTCTTGTTCACAAGGTCTATGATGCGCTCGTGATATTCGGTGTCCTGGTTGTGCTTGCCGTGGCACTGCACCACTTCGAGGGTTCGCAAGTCCACCTCTACGGTTTCAATAATCTCATCGCCAATCCTTGCCGATAGTATGAGGGTGTCGGCTTTCTTGTAGTATCCACTGCCAAACACGCAGATGCCCTGCGTCTTGCCCTCGTTGTAATACTCGTCTATGCTTTCAAGCACCTTGACGATTATTTCCTCGTCCGTGATTACCAAGCCGAAGAATTTGGATTTGTTGGCGATGAAATCCTCCGCATCTTTCTTTCGTTGGAGTTGTCGCTGTTGCTCACGCTCACGCCTTTCAATCTCCCAACGGCGTTGCTCTGCGGCTCTTTCCTTCTCGTGTATGGCTTCAATTTTTCGGGTTGCGTTGTCGTGTGCCGCCATGAAATCTTCGGGACAGATGTTCTTCGGGTTACGGAGGTCTTGACCGAGTTTTTTGAGCATACGCAGATAGTCGCACCACATTGAGAGGTTGTCTATCTGATACTTGTGACGCTTGGCAATCAGATATGATGCCCAACATTCATCGGCAGTACGGGTATTGAAAAGAAAGTGTTTCATGACCTCAATCTCACCGCCTTTCATAAGGGTTTCAATTCTTGGGTCTGAAAGCAAGGCTTTGAAAAGACGCACGGGGGAGATGCCGTGGAAATCGCCCTTGAAGCCGTTACGTCTGAGTTGGGGCAATATCCTCATCTTTGGATATGCACAGCTTCTTGCCACCACATCATCGTATAGGCTGTTGTGCGGTCTTACCTCCATATCGCTGCCTAATGCCCACACATCGCAATAGCAGAAAAGGAAGCCACGGAGCAACGCCATGTCCGTAACCTTGCCGTCGGGTGAAATCCAACGCTGCACGACCTCGTGGCAGTAGAAACGCATCGGTTCGCCTTTCCTGCTCTCGCATCTGACCTGCGCCACGCGGATTACCTGATACCCTTTGCAGGTGGTTATCACGCTGAAATTCTGCGTTTCCTTGTAGATGCGTCTGCGTGTGTCCTGCACTTTGAGTTCGGCATGGCATTTGGGGCAGGTGCAGCCTTCAAGGGTGTCGCATAGTCCGCTGTCGCTGTGCCACTCGTGACCGCAGTCGGAACAGGTGATGTTCCCTTTCTTGGTGCGGTAGCCGATATGCTCAACGCAGTGGCGGTATGCCCAATCTATTTGTGTCGCTGATATGGGGCGAAGGTTGGCGGAAAGTCTTGCCACCTCTTTCTGTATCTTGGTCTTCGGTTTCATAAGCCTAAATCAAATAATGAGGGTTGGGGTTGGTTTTCTTTTCTCGCTGACGGTCTGTGGCGGTTCTGCAACTTGCGGAGTTCCTCCTCTTGGTATTTGCGGACAGCGTTCTGACGTGCCTCCGCCTTTTCCTCTGCCGTGAGTTTCACAACGTGGTTCACAACCACTTGGCAGTCCATCGGTTTGCCCACCTCTATCTCGTTTTCCTCATAGTAGTGGATGGCTTGCCCGAATATCTCTCCGTCCGTGAAACCGTTGCAACCGCTTTTCTGCACATAGTTCAGAATGTGGGTCACGCACTCGTCCATGTTCTTGGCAGGGTTGCGGTACTTCTTTGCAAATAGCGCATCTTCCTCCGCACGCTGTTCCAAGTACATATATATCGTTCTCTTGAAATGGTCTGTTCCTTTCATATCGCTGTCATTTTTAGATTATCTGTTTCAGTATCTCTCTCTCTCCAATAGGTCGGCTCTACCTCGCTGAGAAGGAAGTCCATGAAATCCCTCCGTGCGTCCTTGTTCAGTTCGTGGTACAATCTTCGGAAAGTTTCAAAATTGCCGTTGATGTACGTTTCCACCATATACACGAAGATGTTGTCCACCTCGTAATATCTGCACTGCTGCGCTGCCGTCTTGCTGTTTCTTTTTGCCATGTCGGTAAGGGTTAAAGGGTGAATAACCAAAGGATGAAGCCAAAGAAGGCAATGGTGGAAAGGATAGCCACGATTACACCTATCGCCACTCGGAACACTCCGTTTACAATCTCTCTGATGATGCCCCAAAGGATGCCGAACACCCCGAAGGCGGTGCGCATCATCAAGCCGCATATCGCCAACCCGATGTGTTGCGCCATTTGTCTGAAATTTGCCGTTGCCGTCATATCTTCGCTGTTTTTGATTTTTTTGTTTTTAATGCGGATTCAAGAGCTGAGGGAGTTGAGTTTCAAACTATCTTCTTATCTGCCTCTCGTTTATCTCGTTTATCCGACATTTTTTTTTTTATGCGTCTTTCTGTCGCATCGGTCGTTTTCGTTTCGGGTGCTTGAAAAGGTAGGGATTAGGGGAATGCAAGGTTTTTCGGTCAAAATACTACCCGCAGGGCTGGAGATTTTACCGAAAACAGGAGGCTTGACCTTGCTTTCCCGTCCAATCCCGGAATTACCTTTGCGCCCAGAACGAAAAAAATGACTGACTGATGCGGCTTACTGAAAGGCGCAAAATGGAGGTAAACGAAAACAGAGGCAGATTGTGTAGAAAAAAACTTCAGGGGAAAATCCGTAAAAAAAAGAATCACCAAAAGGAAAAAGACATCACCGGAAGCGTGAAAAGGGCAAACCACAACAAAGGAAGTATGATTGTTTCCGATCCGACGGAACTTGTTCAGCCGGGTGGCAACAATCATTCTTCCCGGTTTGTCCGGCTGTGTGTGGGCGCCTGTTTCATTCATGGGGCAGGCTGACACATCTCTGCATTCACTTTCCGCTTCCGGCAAAAAGAGACAGCGAAAAAAAGAAAAATCATTTGAAAACCCGTAAAAGCACCTCTTGGCATAGGCGCAAAAGAAAGGGGCATTGCTTCATCTGTCTAAACATCGTTTAGGCGTGAGGCAATGCCCTTTTCTCCAGCTATGCGGTAGTCGGCACACGTTTGTTCCAAACTCGTTTTGGGCAATGGTGTGCCGACGGACAATACCGCTTTTACGGAAAATTCTTATGAATGAGGGGATAAAAAACGGAGTTTATATCAAAATCTCGAATTAAATAGCTACTTTTTGCATACGAAAGAGTTCTTTGAAGGTTACGCAACGCGCAGAAGGATAATGCAGTAGATAACTAACTAAATCGTAACCTATTACTATCAAGAGCAATTAACCTACGCTCATTTCCAATAAATTACACTCTTTTCGTAACTTCAGTTTGCAAACATCTGAAATCTATTAGTCCAATCTGAATATTTTTCAGGATATGCAAGAGAAAACATATTGATAGGTGCAGCAAACATATAGTCTTCACCCTTGACACTAAATTGAACTTGCCAATTCTTACCTGTATATGTATCAAGCATTATGAAAGTCCACATATTCTGAGTTTCATAAAGGTGAAATCGTCCTTCTCTATCTCCTAAAACTTCTCTTGCACTACAAACTTCCCAAGACTGACCATCATCTTGAATTTGTTGAACTTCACCTGTCATCGTATTTAAACGAAGTTGATTATGGTAGTTCTGAGTCTTATACATCTTATATACTTGAGCATACGATGTGGCAGCGATAACCATAAAAGCAAGTAACACAAAAAGCTTTTTCATAATCTGTTATTTATTATTTGACAATTAACGGATTTTATTTCTCAGCTATAAAATTGAGCCTTTTATTGAATGTTAAATATCCTCTAAATCTTTTTGGATTTTGGTTTCTACATTTTGAGAATCACGATAACGAATTACTACCATTCCCTCATAAAAGCCAGAAGTCTTTTTTATTGACAATTCTATATCTCCACCTGTTATGTCCCATACACAGCCCCACACAACTGTTCCTTGATGAACTTCTGCCATTAAAGCGGCATTGGAGTCAGAGCGGGCAGGGTTCTTTTCTTTTGAGATTGTAGGGCTACCATATTTATGAGTGTATAGATCCTTATAATAGTCGTAGGTATTAACAAGGGTATTCCACTCACCACTGGGGTCAAAGAAAACAACTACCGCAAAGACATTCTTTCCATCGTCTGTAGCGGTTACGCCTATAGTCGCATTACGACCGGTAAAATCACCTATAAACAATGCAAGATTGTTTTCACTGCCAATAGATGTAAATCCTTTTGCTTTTAACTTTTGACAAAATTCACTCATACTTCCCTCAATGGGAATACCTTTAAAAGTAAGATGCTCCGAACTACTTTGAGCATATGATGTCAAAGCAATTACCATAAATGCGAACGATACAATAAGTTTCCTCATAATCTGTTGTATTATTATTTAACAATTAATTGTCTGATATTTTATCGTAATCTAACCAACAAAGAAGCGTGGCACCGAAGCCCATTTCAGAATCGCAGGTCGTAGGAGTACCTTTTGGCGTGAAATAAGCGACAGCCCCACGCCTATATCCGCAGAATACGAATACGACGCGAGAAGATGTCTGCCTATTCTCCGCCAAAATGAATTTCCTACGTTCACGATTCGGGAACAGACTTACACTTTTCCGTGTGTATCAATATGTACGGCAAATATAGCGATCCTTTTCGAAATATACAATAGCGCATCGCGTCGGGAACTGCGACCGCAGAACAAGCGTGAAGCACGACGTAGAAACGAAATCCGGCCAAGACACGATCTCCCCGCTGCTAATCCCCGAACCGGACGGCAGCGGTTCTACGCATCCGCTCTTTCGGACCGCATTCAGTCCGGCCGTTGCCGAAAACAAAAATTTTCAGTACATTTGAGCGACAAAAAAATGCTTTCCATGTCCATTCCCCTCGCCGAACGACTGCGTCCCCGTACGCTCGATGAATATATCGGACAGGCCCACTTGGTCGGGCAGAACGGCGTATTCCGCAAGTTCCTCGAAACGGGCAATGTCCCCTCGTTCATCCTCTGGGGTCCGCCGGGCGTGGGAAAGACTACGCTGGCCAAGATCGTTGCCACGACTCTCAAACGCCCGTTCTACACCCTGTCGGCCGTCACGTCGGGCGTCAAGGAGGTGCGCGAGGTGTTGGAATCGGCCCGCAAGCAGAAATTCTTCGACTCCAAACCGCCGATCCTGTTCATCGACGAAATCCACCGCTTCAACAAGTCGCAGCAGGACTCGCTGCTGGGTGCTGTCGAGCAGGGCGTGGTGACGCTGATCGGAGCTACGACCGAAAATCCCTCGTTCGAGGTGATCTCACCGCTGTTGAGCCGCTGCCAGGTCTATATCCTCCAGCCGATGACCGACGGGGAACTGCAAACCCTTTTAGACCGGGCTCTGGCCACCGATCCGGAGCTCAAAACCCGGGAGATCGAGGTACAGGAAACCGAAGCGCTGTTCCGCTTTTCGGGCGGCGACGCCCGAAAGCTGCTCAACATTCTGGACATCATCACGGGCGCCGCAGACGGCAAAGTAACGATCACCAACCAATACGTCACCGACTGTCTGCAGCAGAACATCGCCCTCTACGACAAGAACGGCGAACAGCACTACGACGTGATCTCGGCCTTTATCAAATCGGTGCGGGGCAGCGATCCCAACGCAGCGATCTACTACCTGGCCCGCATGCTGGCCGGAGGCGAAGAGCCGCGCTTCATCGCCCGCCGGCTGGTGATCCTGGCCTCGGAAGACATCGGCCTGGCCAATCCCAACGCCCTGCTGCTGGCCAACGCCTGTTTCGACACGGTGCACAAGATCGGCATGCCCGAAGCCCGCATCACGCTGGCCGAAACCACGATCTACCTGGCCACCTCGCCCAAGAGCAACTCGGCCTACATGGCCATCAACCAGGCGCTCTCCTTCGTCGAACACGATACGACCAACCGGCCCGTACCCCTGCACCTGCGCAACGCCCCGACCAAGCTGATGGATCAGGCGGGGTACGGCAAAGGCTATAAATACGCCCACGACTACGGCGGATTCGCCGGGCTGGAGTTCATGCCCGAAACGCTCAAAGGCAAGAAATTCTACGAGCCGAACACCCGCAACGCCGCCGAAGCGAAGATCGCCGCATGCATCCGGGAGCTGTGGAAGGACAAATATAAATAACAGCCGGAGACACAACGCCTTCCGGCATTCCTGAAGCCGACTGCCGGACAGCCCCGAAAATACGATCGGACGACATCCCGTATTTCACCCCGGCGAACGGCAGCGACACAAGCGACCAAAATATACCGACAAACGGCAAAAGAGCACAGCGGGCAATCCCTGAATCATAAATCCCGAAACCGGGACGGAATCTATCCCCGGAAACATAAAGACTGCCGACATGTTGAAAACAGGCGCTATATTGAATTTCCTGGTCGCGGCGGGACACCTCGCCTGCCTACCTTGGCTCTATCCCGTACTGTCGATCTATCGCATCGACGGAATCATGGAAACGCTGGCCCTCCGCTACGGGGCCGCCATTCCTTATCTGCTGACCGTCGCCATTGCGTTCATCTTCGCCGTATTCGGCCTCTACGGACTTTCGGGCGCCGGGATCATCCGCCGGCTGCCGCTGCTCGAAACAGGTATTTACACCATTGCCACCCTCTTCCTGCTGCGGGCCGTCGCGGGCGTTGCGGAAATGGCCGTGACGGGCTGCGCTCTTCTTGCGGACAGTACGGCAGCCTTTGCTGCCGCCGTCGTCGGCACGCTCTACCTGCTGGGCGGGCGGCGTAAATTCGGCAGGCAGGAATCCGAATGAAACACAAACTTCGCCGGCAGTTTACCGAAGAATACAGAGAACAACAAAATAGCATGAAACGCATAGGACTCATATCCGACACCCACGGCACGTTCGACCAAACGCTCAAAACATTCCTCAAGGACGTGGACGAAATCTGGCACGCCGGGGACATCGGCTCTCCGGAGGTCGCCGACCAGATCGCGGCGTTCAAACCCCTGCGGGCCGTCTATGGCAATATCGACGGAGGTATCATGCGACGCACCTACCGTGAATTTCTCTCCTTCGAGTGCGAAGGGGTGAGCGTCCTGATGACCCACATCGGCGGCTATCCCCGCCACTACACCCCGCAGGCCGTAGCGCGGATCCAATCGCTGCGCCCGAAAATCTTCATCGCGGGGCACTCCCACATTCTCAAGGTCATCTACGACCCCGTTTACGACCTGCTTCACCTCAACCCCGGCGCTGCCGGCTGCTACGGTTTCCACAAGGTGCGCAGCGCCCTGCGCTTCACCATCGACGGCACCGACATCCGCGACATGGAAATCGGCGAATGGCCTCGTCCCGGCGCTTGATAAAGGGACGAAATCGTTCAATATGCAATATTTTTATTTAACATAATATTATCTGGGATTCCGTCGTTATAAGTCTGTAATTTTAACAGGACAAAACGTACATTTTCGACAAGCGAGGAGAGAGCGACCGCGTTCGCTTTTCCGAACACGGAAAACTAAAAAAGGAATCCAAGATGCAAGCTAAAATCTCAAAAACGCTCGAGGCCATCATCGCCCGTACGGCATTCGAAACCTCGAAACGCGCTATTACCCACTCACTCAAGGATTTTCTCACCCTTGAGATTCTGCGGGAAGAAGGGTCCTTAGCGCATCAGATACTCACCTCCCGCCTCAAGGACTGGGAGATTCACCAAATATGCCTTCGCATCGAAAGCGAGATTCGGTCGGTATCGGCACCCGATTCATCGAGGCAGAATCCCGAAGAATTTTTCCCTTTATACACCAGAGAATTACAACGATTGTTCGCCCCGATGCACCATGTTTCGACGGCACACGCACTGCTGCACATCGTGAGCGACCCGCACACGATCACTTCGCAGGTGCTGGCCATGTACCATTTCGATGCACAGGCGATAGCGACCGAACTGCAAAAGATGACCCTGGAGGCCGATCAAACGACGCCTCCGGATACCAATTTTCGGCCGACACCCGAACTACGGTTCATCGGCCTGCGCGAACCTGTCCGGGACACTCCTCCTGCGGAACCTGCCTTGTTGGACAAATTCGGCACCGACCTTACGTACGAAGCTCGCAGAGGCCGCATCGATCCCGTCGTAGGACGCGAGCGGGAGATGGAACGCATCGTGCAGATCCTCTCGCGCCGCAAGAAGAACAACCCGATCCTGATCGGCGAAGCCGGCGTGGGCAAGAGCGCCATCGTCGAAGGGCTGGCCCTGCGGATGGCAGCGGACGAAGTTCCCGCCACCATCCGCGGCAAACGGCTCTATTCGCTCGACGTATCGTCGCTCCTGGCCGGGACCAAATACAGAGGTGAGTTCGAAGAACGGATGCAGCGACTTCTCGAAGAATTGCGCAGGAAGCAGGACTCGATCCTCTTCATCGACGAAATACACACCATCGCGGGCGCAGGTTCGACCCAGGGAAGCCTCGACACGGCCAACATTCTCAAACCCGCCCTGGCGCGGGGCGAATTGCAGGTCATCGGAGCCACGACGCTGGACGAATATCGCGAAGATATCGAGAGCGATCCCGCGCTGGAACGCCGCTTTCAGAAAATCCTCGTCGAACCCGCTTCGGAAGAGGAAACCCTGCAAATCCTGCACAACATCGCACCCCATTACGAACGGCACCACGGAGTGCGCTACTCGGACGAAGCATTGCGGGCCTGCGTCGCCCTGACCGGGCGCTACATTACCGACCGCAACTTTCCGGACAAGGCGATCGACGTGCTGGACGAAGCCGGGGCACGTATTCACCTGCAGGACAAAGGCAAAACCGAAAAACCGTCCCGAAAAACCGCATCCCGCGAACCGGTCGGCGCCGCAGCAGGAGCCAAAACGCCCAAAAACCGCTCCCGCAAAACGGCGGCAGCGGACACGACGACTGTCGGTGGCGCCGTATGGACTCTTCCGTCCGATCCCGGCCCGCCCGAAATCCGGGCCGAGCATATCGAGCAGGTTATTACCTCCATGACGGGAATCCCAGCCGAACGGCTCTCGGGCAGCGAAAGCGAACGTCTGCGCGGCCTTGCGGACTATCTTTCGGCCCGCGTCATCGGCCAATGCGAAGCCGTCGAAAAGATTTCGCGGTCGATCCAACGCTCCCGGGCGGGACTCAAGGACGAAGGGCGTCCGATCGGCGTCTTCATGTTCGTCGGACCGACGGGCGTGGGCAAAACCCTGCTGGCGAAAGAGCTCTCCAAATGGCTCTTCGACGAGAACAAGGGACTCATCCGTATCGACATGAGCGAATACAGCGAAAAACACAACGTCGCACGGTTGATCGGCTCCCCGCCGGGATATGTCGGCTACGGCGAAGGCGGACAGCTCACCGAAGCGGTACGCCGCCATCCCTATTCGGTCGTCCTGTTCGACGAAATCGAGAAAGCCCACCCCGAAGTCTTCAACACCCTGTTGCAGATCTTCGACGAGGGACACCTCACCGACGGTTCGGGGCGCAAGGTCGATTTCCGAAATACGGTAATCATTCTCACCTCCAACGTCGGATCGCGGGCCGCGGCAATACGCTCCACGCAGGTCGGGTACAGCACCTGTTCGAAATCGGACACCCAGCAGAAAGCCCCGCAGTCGGAATACCGCCGGGCGCTGGAAGAAACCTTCGCACCGGAGTTCCTGAACCGCATCGACGACATCGTCATCTTCCGCACGCTCGACCTCTCGGACGTGGAGCGGATCATCGACCTGGAACTCAAGGAGCTGCTCTCCCGTACCGACCGACTCGGCTACAAGGTCGAAATCACCGACGAGGCGAAGCGGACCCTTGCCGCCATCGGCTACCAGCGCAAATACGGCGTCCGCGCCCTACGCCGCACGCTGCTCGAACGCATCGAGGAACCTCTCTCGGGACTGATTATCGACGGCAAACTGCACAGCGGGGAGCGGGTGATCGTGGAACCCGACGGCGAAAAGGAGGTGATTCTCCGGGTCGCCTAACATAAATCCGCACCAGTGGCGGACGGTTTTCGAATCCCGGCCGAAGCAAATATCGGCCGGGATTTTCACGCCTCACCCACTCCTTCGACGAAGCGGTTTTCCAGAACCGACAACAACCCCGGCCCGACATAACGGAATAACCCCAAACAGACCTCCCGGCAGCAAGGCATTTGCATCGAAATCGGAAACAAACCCCATATATGTCCGTCCCGCATGCTTTCAATATCTGCCTGCAAAATCGGCCCCGACACCCGGTCGAAAGGTCCATACATCAGCCCCCGTCCCCCTTTCGAAACGGATGCGAAAGAGGGATAACCGATTATTTTCGTACCTTTGTCGTCTGATTCAAGAAATATGTACCGTTTTTCAACCTACAAACAACAATACAAAGCCAATCTGAAACTGGCCCTGCCCGTCGTGATGACCCAGTTGGGGCAGATCCTCGTACAGGTCGCCGACAACGTCATGGTCGGCCGTTACGGAGGCGACGACCCCACGCCGCTGGCCGCCACTTCGTTCGGCGGCTCGGTCTTCTTCATCCTCTTCATCGCCGGCGTCGGCATCGCATTGGGCCTCACGCCGCTGATCGGCGAACTCTACGCCCAGGGCGACCGACACAAATCGTCGCAATACCTGCAAAACGGCGTGATGTTCTACACATTGCTGGGATTCCTGGTCTGCGGCCTCCAACTGGCCGTCATCCCTTTGATGTACCACATGGGACAGCCCGTCGAAGTGGTCGATATGGCCATACCGTATTACAAGTTGCTGGCTTACAGCATGCCGTTCATCATGCTTTTCTTTACCTTCAAGCAGTTCCTCGAAGGCGTCGGAAACACCCGGGTCGAAATGGTCGTGGTGATTCTCTGCAACCTGATGAACGTCGGCTTGAACTGGATTTTCATCTACGGCCACCTCGGATTCGAAGAACTGGGTGCCACGGGTGCGGGGCTCGGCACCCTCGGATCGCGCATCGCCATGCCGATCATGATTATCGGCTATTTCTACAAAAAACAGAAATACCGCGCCTATCTTCAGGGATTCTCGCCCCGCAACTATTCGGTCAAAACGATCCGCACATTGCTGCGTATGGGCCTTCCAATCTCCCTGCAGATGTTTCTCGAAGCCTCGGCCTTCGTCGGCACCAGTATCATGATGGGCTGGCTGAGCAAGACGGCCATCAGCGCCAACCAGATCGCCATGACCCTGGGCAACTGCGCCTTCATGATCGTAACTTCGATCGGTGCCGCCACGACCATCCGCATCTCCCACTGCTACGGCGCCCGCAGCTTGAAGGAGCTGACTCTGGCGGCAAAGGCCTCCTACCACCTGGTCATCGCCTGGAACCTCTTCGCCGCCATCACGTTCATCTCGCTCTGCAACGTCATTCCGACTTTCTTCACCACCAACGCCGAAGTGATCGACCTGGCCTCGAAGCTGATCCTGCTGATCGCCGTTTACCAGTTGGCGGACGGCATCCAAAACGTTTCGGTCGGCATCCTGCGGGGTATTCAGGACGTGAAGATCATCATGCCGATCGCCTTCCTCTCGTACATCGTATTCAACCTGCCGGTGGGTTACCTGCTGGGCTTTACATTGGGAATGGGGGCACAGGGGCTGATCCTGGGCTTCACCGTCGGTCTTACGACGGCCGCCGTACTGCTGATCGTCCGCTACCGCCGCGACATCCGGCGCTGGAAGGCCGGCATCCGATAATCCGGGATCTCCGCTTCCCGGCAGCGACGCACGTCCGCCCGACGGGAATATGCCGGAGTCTCAGCCGAATAAATTTGGCATTGCTCCCGGATTTCACTATCTTTACCGAAATTTATGACTCCAATGGATAACACCAAACCATATACGAAAGCGCCCAAGCCAGAAATCGGTCGCGGCTGCACGTTCTACTACGCCCCCGAAGGGGTCGCAGCCAAGCCCTGCGAGGGGTGCTACAAACTGCACGAAACAGCCTGGCTGGAGCAATACCCGCCACACACGCCGACCGATATTTTCGAAGTGCGCTTCAAGAACACCCGGCGCTCCTACTATCAGAACGTCAATAATCTGCCGCTGGAACGGGGCGACATCGTCGCTGTGGAGGCTTCGCCGGGACACGACATCGGCATCGTTTCCCTGACGGGCGACATGGTAGCCCGCCAGATGCGCCGCGTGGGTTTTAACCCCTACAACGGCGAATTCAAGAAGATTTACCGCAAGGCCAAACCCTACGACATCGAACGCTGGCAGGAGGCCATCGCTCTGGAGCACGAAACGATGATCGCCGCACGCCAGATCGCCGCCGAAATGGGACTCAATATGAAGATCGGCGACGTGGAGTACCAGGGCGACAAGATCAAGGCGATCTTCTACTACATCGCCGACGAGCGCGTGGACTTCCGCGAGCTGATCAAGGTCTTCGCCGAGCGGTTTCACATCCGCATCGAAATGAAACAGATCGGCGCCCGGCAGGAAGCGGGACGCATCGGCGGCATCGGAGCCTGCGGCCGCGAGCTGTGTTGCGCATCGTGGATCTCGAACTTCTCGAGCGTGACGACCAACTCGGCCCGTATGCAGGAGATCTCCCTCAACCCCCAGAAACTGGCCGGACAGTGCTCGAAACTCAAGTGCTGCCTCGCCTACGAATACGATACCTACGTGGACGCCCGCAAGGAGTTTCCCCGTCTGCGGGAACCGCTCCAGGCTCTCGACGGCGAATATTACCTGGTCAAAACCGACATCCTGGCCGGTACCATGTCCTTCAGCAGCAGCAAGGATACGATGACCAACGTGGTGACGCTTCCCGTCGCCCGCGTCAAGGAGATCATCGCGCTGAACCGTGCCGGCAAGAAGGTCGATCAGCTGTCGGCGGAGCAACCACAACGGGAGAAGTTCGAAGAACCGACCTACCGCTCGGAGGAAGGCAGCATCACACGCTTCGACGGCAACGGCTCCAAACGCAAGGGCCGCAACCGGCGTCGCGGCGATCGGGCAGAAGAACGCGAAAACCGGAACAACAACGGTGCCCGCAACGAAAGCGCCGCAGAAGCGTCCGCCGTTTCGGAATCCCGCAAGGACGAAAAACAGGAAAATGCAGCCAACCGGAGTGAACGCCGCGAAAAACGCGACCGCCGTGAACGGAATAATCGAAACGGACAAGGCGAAGGCCGCGAATCGCGCGGAGAACGGAATAACGGTCAGGGCGAACCGCACAACCCACGCAACAGCGACCGGAACGGGCCGCGAAACGGACAAAGCACCCAGAAAAACGAACAGCGCACCGAACGCGGGAACACCTCCGGCGAACAGAACGGTGAACGCGGCAACGGTCAGGGCTCTCGCAGCGAACAGCGCGGGGAACGTCGTTCGGAGCGTTCTCGTTCCGAAAACCGTCCGGGACAAAACGGCTCCGAAACCGATCCGACTCCGACACACTCCCAATCTCCGGGCGAAGAGGGACAGAACGGTGCCCGCCGCCGTCCTCGGGGACGCGGAGGACGCAACCGTCGTGAAGGCAACCGTCGGGAAGGCGGAAACGGAGAGACAGCACAACCCGAACCGCCGAAAAAAGAGCAATAACGACTCGTAATGTACCTGCGGAGTATCATAGCGATCGCCGGAATGCTCGTTACGAGCTGCCTTTCGCCGCATCAGACGGTCGTAACCGATACCGGGGGCGGCACGTGGAGCGAAAGTGCCGAAATCGAAATTCCGAACGCGGATACCGTGACCCCGCGCGACCTATACATCGTCGTGCGTTACAACGACTCCTTTCGGGACGACACGCTGCGGCTGACGATACGGACCATTTCGCCCGACTCCCTGGTTTTCGAGGAATCCTACACGCTGGGCCTTCCTCCCCGCAGGCACCCGGCAGCCCTCGCGGAGGAAGCGTCGGTTCCCTATCGTCGGCACGTAATTTTTCCCGACAGCGGCATTTACAGGATGGCTTTCACCCCGGCGATGCCGGTCCGGGGCGTGGAAGCCATCGGCATCAACCAGCAAAAAAGCGAATAAAAACAGATGGGCAAAGACAAACTCAGACGCTTTGCGGAGAACCTCACGTTCGAATGTTTCGTACAACCCGCCTTCGAGGAGGCCTTCCGCCGCGACCATCCGCTCAAAGGACATTGGCACAGCGACTTTTTCCATAACGACCGTCCGATCGTACTCGAACTGGGCTGCGGCAAGGGCGAATACACCGTCGCACTCGCGGAGCGCGACCCCAACCGCAACTTCATCGGTATCGACATCAAGGGTGCCCGCATGTGGCGCGGAGCCAAAACCGCCACGGAACGGCAAATGCGCAACGTCGGTTTTCTGCGTACCCGCATCGAAATGATCGCCTCCTTCTTCGCCGAAGGAGAGGTCGATGAGATCTGGATCACCTTCCCCGATCCGCAGCTCAAATCGCGCCGGGCCAAGAAACGGCTCACCTCACCCCTCTTCCTGGGCCAGTACGCACAGATGCAGGTTCCCGGCGGACGAATCAACCTCAAGACCGACTCGCAACACCTCTACGCCTACACGCAAGCCGTGATCGAACGGTTCGGTCTGCCCTGCGACGTGGCCAACAACGACATCTACGGCTCGGGGTTCGCGGACGAAATACTCTCGGTCAAGACCGCCTACGAACAGATGTTCCTCGAACGGAAGCTGCCGATCACCTACACCCGCTTCTCGCTGGGTGAACGACGCGATTTCCCGCCGTTCGACTGGGAAGGCGACGACACGGACGAGAAGGACAACGAAGAAGCACGGAAAAACCGAAACGCAATGCCATAAATTACAGCGCAGGGTGTCGATCACAACACCCCGCGCTTTTTCTCTCCGGTCCTGCGGACTTCCCGTACATCCGAATCAATCGGGCACATTCGCAATCCGTCCGCTATCCGGCAATACCAGCCATTTCAACATACGGGCCAGCCTCCGTGTTGTCCAGTACGCCGTTAATCCGTTCGGAGCCTGTCCCGTACAGATAGACGGGCACCATCGCCGCCGTATGTCCGCCGGTGCTGAAACGGTACTCGATCCCGGCCTCCTCGTGCTCGAAATCGACATCGGCCGAAGGAATCGAAAGACCGCCCGTTTCGTGATCGGCCGTAACGACCACGAGCGTCCCAGGATGCCGGTCGGCGAAATCCATCGCAGCGGCAACCGCCCGGTCGAAATCACGCATCTCCGCCAGGACGCCTTCGGCATCGTTATCGTGTGCCCGCAGATCGATCTGGGATCCTTCGACCATCAGAATAAAGCCCCGGTCGCGCTCGCCGGCTTCTCGCGACAGAATCTCCAGCGCCTTGCGGGTCGCCCGCTCCAGATAATCGCCCCGACCCTCCGACATTTTCGGCAGGTGACCGTCGGCAAAGAATCCCATCACAGGTCCCCGGCTCAAGGTATCGAGCTGTGAGGGATCGGTCAGCACCCGGAAACCGCGATCCCGAAGGCGCTCGATGCCCGGTACACCGTCCTCCCGCTCCGACGCTTCGGCATACTTCAATCCGCCGCCGAAGGCCACCGTCAAGTCGCTTCCGGCCAGTTGATCGGAAATTCGCTGATACTGTCGCCGATAAGGTACATGGGCATAGAAAGCGCCGGGCGTAGCGTGTTGCAGAGTACTGGTAACGACGACTCCGGTCGGCATCCCGGCTCGGATCGCATCCGCCATAATCGACTCCGCAGCCGTCGAATCGGGCAGCACACCGAGCATACCGTTGCCGGTCTTATGTCTCGTCGCCAGCGCCGTACCGGCCGCTGCGGAGTCCGTCACCCGGTTGTTGGCTGAATAAGTAGTAATCAATGCGATGTTCTGCGCCCGGTCGAAAGCGGTCGTACCGTATCCCTCCTCGAGCATCAACATCGACACGTGACTCAATCCCATACCGTCCCCGATCAGATAGATCAGGTTCCGAACCGGCAACGTGTCGGCTGCGGGAACGATTTGCGACGGTCGAAGGTTCAGTTTACGGGCGACCTCCCCGCCTCCTATCCCGACGGCATAGGCCGCCGACAACAGGACGAGCATGGTAATTACAATTTTTTTCATAACAAATAATATATATTCTTTTGATGCCACTTTTCAAATTTACGCATTTCCGACACGCCGTTTCGAACTTTCTTTGTATTTTAGCAAAAATTTAACCTGATTATATAGCTCGATTACCGACCTGCTCCGGCTCGAAACCGACCGACATGCTTCGACGAAAAGTCGAAACTCTTCCCGGGAAGAAGGTCAGAACGAAACGACACCCCGCAGGATCGAGGGCTGCCTGCCGAGATCAACAAAAAACGGTCGTGGTACTCGAAATATATAACAGCCTAATTCAATACCAGCCATGGATGTTAAAATCGCTTCGGACTGGAAAGAGATTCTTTCCGAAGAGTTCGAAAAACCCTATTTCCGAGAACTCACCGACTTCGTACGGCAAGAATACGCTTCCCGCCGGATATTCCCCAGAGGAAGCAACATTTTTCGTGCCTTCGACAAATGCCCGTTCGACAAACTCAAAGTGGTAATCATCGGACAGGACCCCTATCACGGCGAAGGACAGGCCAACGGACTCTGTTTCTCCGTGGCGGACGGCGTGCCGTTCCCACCCTCGCTGCAGAACATCTTCCAGGAAGTAGCCGACGACACCGGCTCGCCGATTCCCACGAGCGGCAACCTCGACCGCTGGGCCGAACAGGGCGTGCTGCTACTCAATGCCGTGCTGACGGTCCGGGCGCACGAAGCGGCCTCCCACGCAGGACACGGCTGGGAAACTTTCACCGATGCGGTCGTGCGGGCCATCGCACAGCGCAAGCAAGGCATCGTTTACATGCTGTGGGGAAGTTACGCCCAGCGCAAAGGCGCCATCGCCGATCCCCAGCGCAACTGCATCCTCAAAGCCGTCCATCCCTCCCCGCTGTCGGCCTACCGGGGATTTTTCGGCAGCAAACACTTTTCCCGGGCCAACGAATATCTGCAAAGCATCGGAAAGGCACCGATTTTGTGGTAAGCATAATAACTTCTAAAACCTGATTATACGCGTTAGAGTACCTCTCTGAAAGCACAGCGACCCAAGCCCTCTCCGAGAAGAGGATTTAGAAAGGGCTGCATTGCAAATGCGGGCACAGGCCGCGAATAGCGCCCCTCGAATTCAATGCTGCGACCGTCGGATAAGGATACATTGCAAAATATAATCGCCACCATAAAAATATGCTGCAACCACTTAAGATTACTCTCGTCATCTGTTACACGGTCCTGGCACTATCCGTAGCGGGGGTCCTGCTATCGGGCATATTGGGACGGCTCGAATGGCTGGCTCTTTGCGCCGTCTGTGCTCTCGCGTTGCTGTCCATCACCCTGGTCTTGGGTAAAAACCTGCGCATCCAGCGTATGATGACCGAAGACGAATATTCCGACGACAGGTAATCGCCCCGCACCGACTGTCACCGGCGACAATTGCAAAACAAAGTTCGGAAATGGAATAAAAAAGCCGGAACTTCATAAAGTTCCGGCTTTATCATAAACGGGGTTCTCTATCCCAGATAAGATTTCAGCAACTTGCTGCGGGAGGAGTGACGCAGACGACGGATCGCCTTCTCCTTGATCTGGCGTACACGTTCGCGCGTCAGGTCGAATTTTTCGCCGATCTCTTCGAGCGTCATTTCCGAACAGCCGATGCCGAAGAAATATTTGATGATATCCCGCTCGCGCTCGGTCAGCGTTTCCAAGGCACGATCCACCTCGGTCGAGAGCGACTCGTTAATCAACCCTCTGTCGGCATTGGGCGAATCGGGGTTCACCAACACATCGAGCAGGCTGTTGTCCTCGCCGTCGGCAAAAGGCGCATCCACCGAAACATGGCGGCCGGCGACACGCAGCGTATCGGTCACCTTCTCCTTGGGAAGCTCCAACTCGTTCGCCAACTCCTCGGGCGAAGGGGTGCGCTCGTGCTCCTGCTCGAAACGGGCGAAAGCCTTGTTGATCTTATTGAGCGAGCCTACCTGATTGAGCGGCAGGCGCACGATACGCGACTGCTCGGCCAGAGCTTGCAGGATCGACTGACGAATCCACCACACGGCATACGAAATGAACTTGAAACCCCGGGTTTCGTCGAACTTCTCCGCAGCCTTGATAAGACCGAGGTTTCCCTCGTTAATCAAGTCGGGCAGACTGAGGCCTTGATTCTGATACTGCTTGGCCACCGACACGACGAAACGCAGATTGGCTTTGGTGAGCTTCTCCAATGCCTCCTGGTCACCCTTCTTGATTCGCTGGGCAAGTTCCACCTCCTCCTCAACCGTAATGAGCTCCTCCTTGCCGATTTCCTGCAAGTACTTGTCCAAAGACGCGCTCTCACGGTTGGTGATGGACTTCGTAATTTTTAACTGACGCATATTTAATTTTATAAGAATGTTCTTAAACTACGGCAATAAAAAACGGTAAAACATACCCGGCTTTCCTGGCGCTTCCCTATTCGACAAGCACATAGCTCGCCGAACGTCCGTCGGGATATACTCCGTCGATGCTGCGAACCTTATCGGTCATCCGCTGCATATCGGAGAGCGAACGCACGGACTTGTCGTTGATGTGGGTAATCACGAATCCCGGTCTTACCCGTGCCTTCGACAGAATACCGTTCGCCTTGATTGCCAGCACTTCCACACCGCCTCTGATCTCCAGTCGGCGACACAGACGCTCATCGGCCGTGGCGAACTTTCCGCCCAAAACTTCCATCACATCGACGTCGTCCCGCGTGAGGAGTTCCGTCTTACCTGCTTTATTACGCAAGGTCACCTCGATTTGTTTCATCGAACCCGACCTTTTTATCATTAATTTTACCTTGTCGGTGGGACGATGCTTGCCGATCTGCTCCTGCAGCGTCGCAGCCTCGTTCAACTCCACGCCATCGACCGAAAGAATCACATCTCCCTTGCGGATACCGGCCTGCGAGGCAGCGCCCCCTTCGGACACACTGGCGACATAAACGCCACCCAACTCCTCGATACCCGTTTCCTCGCCCATCTGATCGATGAAATTCTGATCTATGGGGCGGAATGCCAGACCCAACAGAGCCCGCTGCACGACGCCGTACTCCTTGAGATCCACGACCACCTTGCGGACGATCGTTTCGGGGACCGCGAACGAATAACCGACATAGCTGCCCGTCATCGTCTTGATTACGGTATTGATACCGACCAGTTCGCCGCGTGTATTGACCAACGCACCGCCCGAATTACCGGGATTGACGGCCGCATCCGTCTGGATAAACGACTCGATGCGGAATTCGCTCGGAATGACATCCAACTGACGCGCTTTGGCACTCACGATACCGGCCGTAATGGTCGATTGCAGGTTATAGGGCGATCCGATGGCCAGCACCCATTCGCCCAACCGGAGCGAATCCGAACTGCCGAAAGGCAACGTAGGCAGGTCCTCGGCCTCGATCTTCACCAGCGCCACATCCGTCGTGGGGTCGGTACCGATCACCTTGGCGTCGAACGTGCGGCCGTCGCTCAGCTTCACGCGAAGGCGCGTAGCCTCGTCCACCACATGGTTGTTGGTCACGATGTAACCGTCTGCGGAAATAATCACGCCGGATCCTCCGCCCCGACGCTCCTGTGTCGAAGGGCCGCGCCGGCCCTGCTGGGGAATACCGAAAAATTCGAAAAACGGATCGTACTGCCGCTCGGGAACTTCGATCTCCTGAACCACCTCGATATTCACGACGGCCTTGACAGCATTCTCGGCAGCATACGTAAGATCCGGATACTGCTCGGCCTGATACGAAGTGAAATGGGTTCCCGCCTGAGAAAAGGGGTCGTCAGACACTGCCCCGCTCTGCGGCGTAACAACATGCGTGCCGTTCTTTTCGGCCGGCGATAAAATACTCCAGGCGACGACACCGCCGGATGCGGCGCCTGCGGCAATCATACCTAATAACAACAATGCCTTTTTCATAATCCAATATCGAAATAATTTAACTGGTTTTATTACGGAGGCAATTTTATCTCATGGGCTGTTTCTGTTTGAGCGTTTCTATTTAGTTACAGAACGCCCAGAAAAGACGATTATTGTGTTTCCAGCTTTAGACGTGTCGCGAAGCGAAAACTCCGCCGTCGGCACACAGAATAATTCACCCGGGCCCAAATCCTGAATCTGCCGACCTTGAACGTAACCCGATAGATACCAAGGCCCTATAAGACGGCACCTATTTTTCGCAAATAATATGGGGAATAAGTTTTTATTCCCCGTTTTTTATATTTACCTTTGCAGTCCTCGCCGATCGGCGGGGAATGTGGAAAGATTTGACTGATTGCAAACCACAATAAAAAATAGCTAAAACAGCTTTTTTATTCCAGCAGCCAATTTTTCCCCATTTTATACGTTTAACTTCCAAAAAAAATGTAAAATGGGATTTTTATTTACGTCGGAGTCCGTGTCCGAAGGACACCCCGACAAAGTTTCGGATCAGATTTCCGATGCCATTCTCGACGAATTCCTTCGTCACGACCCCAACTCCAAAGTAGCCTGCGAAACGCTCTGTACCACCGGTCTGGTTGTCGTCGCGGGCGAAGTGCGTTCGAGCGCCTACGTCGATATCCAGCACGTAACACGCCGCGTAATCAACCGTATCGGTTATACCAAAAGCGAATATCAGTTCGACGGTAATTCCTGCGGCGTACTCTCCGCGATCCACGAACAGTCTCCGGACATTAACCAGGGTGTCGTGCGCGAGGCCGAAGAAGAACAAGGCGCGGGCGATCAGGGCATCATGTTCGGCTATGCGTGCAACGAAACGCGCGAATACATGCCTGCGACGCTCATCCTCTCGCACGTCATTCTCAAGGAACTGGCCGTCATCCGCCGCGAAGGGCAGGTGATGACCTACCTGCGTCCCGACGCCAAGTCGCAGGTAACGATCGAATACGACGAACAGACGCACCGTCCGCTGCGCGTACATACCATCGTGGTTTCGACCCAGCACGACGATTTCATCCCCACGAGCAAGGGCGTCACCGAGAAGATGGCCGAAAAACGCATGCAGGAGAAGATCCGCGAGGACGTGCGCACGATCCTCATTCCACGCGTCAAGGCCCGTCTGGAACGCGCCAAGGATAAGTTGGCGCGACTGATCGGCGACGACTATATCCTGCACGTGAATCCCACGGGCAAGTTCGTCATCGGCGGCCCGCACGGAGATACGGGACTCACGGGCCGCAAGATCATCGTCGATAGCTACGGCGGACGCGGTGCCCACGGCGGCGGCGCCTTCTCGGGCAAGGACTCCTCGAAGGTGGACCGTTCGGCAGCTTACGCAGCCCGCTACATCGCCAAGAACATGGTGGCGGCCGGGATCGCGGACGAAATTCTCGTGGAGTTGAGCTATGCCATCGGGATCGCCGAACCGATCTCCGTCTTCGTCGATACGCACGGTGCGGTATGCAGCCGCAATCCGAAGCTCGCGGACATGACCGACGGGGAGATCGCCCGCCGTATCGCCAAGCTCTTCGACCTGCGTCCGGCGGCTATCGTGAAGAAATTCGGCCTCAAAAACCCGATCTTCGAAGCGACGGCATCCTACGGACATTTCGGCAACCGCCCCTACACCCGCAAGGAGAAAGTGTGGGAGGACGGCCGCGAGGTGGAACGCGAGATCGAATTCTTCGGCTGGGAAAAGCTCGATGCCGTCGATCTGATCAAGCAAGAGTTCGGACTATAACGCGACCGACCGCACAAGTAAAAAGTCCCCTTTTCGGGGACTTTTTGTTGTTAGCTCCCGATGGAATCGAACCACCGAATTCTTTCGGGCTTCTCAAACCGAAAAACAAACTTCGCGACGGTCGTTCCATGCAGGTCCCCGAACCGCCCGGCAATACACCGCGAGGGCCGTGAACTATTTGTTCACAGCCCTCGCAGCCTTTTAATATGATTCAATTAACCCAATAACATACGATCCCTGTTCCTCAACTCCGCCGTAATGTCCTTCATTTCGCCGTCCGTCACCCGGTAAAGCCGCTGGTTCGTCGAAGCGGAATCCAAGCCTCCCAAATGTGCGACATACGGTCCCAGCTTGATATAATCAAAACTGCGCGGGTCGATACCTGCGGCCAATTCAGAACGCCCCGAATACCAGCCTGTCTTCAGCCGGCCCTCGGTCGCAGCCCGCACACAGGCGCTCCAATGCGCGACATCGCCGGGCGCTGCATCGCCTCCCATAAAACAAACGCAGGTAATCGCATTTCCGTATCCCGACAACAAACTATTCAGCAAATTATCGTCCAGCGGCTCCCCGACCTCTTCCCACAGATGGGGACTGTGACACCCGGCGCACCGGTTCGGACACCCCGAAAGATTCAGAGCGAGGGTCACTTCGCCCGGAATCTCCTGGAACACCACATCAAAGCTGGCCAGGCGTAGCATAGTGACGACGCGCGGCCTCCTGCTGCCGAGCTTGAGAGAAGTTGCTGACACGCTTCATATAACCGATGATACGGGTCAGATAATCGAGATTCCTGCCGTTGCATTTCGGACACGCCTTGAGGTTGCGCTTGTCGATATGCCCGCAATCGTTGCAGACCGTATTCGGGATGTTGAACGTGAAATAGTTGCATCCCTCCTGCGAAGCCACGCGCAACAGGTGGCGGTACTGCTCCCGGCTCAAATGTTCCTGCAGGTTCATGTGCAGGGCCGAGCCGCCCGTGAGGTGCTCGATGTATTTGCGGCCGTGCAGTCGGAACTTGTCCACGATGTTGAGCGATTCGTCCTCGACGATGTAAAAATAGCTGTTGTAACAGTCGCGCCCCACCTTGTAGCCGTCGCGCTTGTCCCATTTGGCATGCTTCACTCCCACGTTCTCCGCCGGAATCATCTCGCAGTTGAACATCACCTCCTTCGAGCGGTACTTCTTGTTGTACTTTTCGATCATTCCGAGAATTTCCTGCGTAAAACGTTCGTAATCGGGATTGTCGTTGATCGGAATGCCGAGAAATTCGGCCGCTTCGACCAGTCCGTTCACACCGATAGTGAGGTACTGGCGCGACATATTGATATAGCCCGCATCGAACAGGGGCAGCATCCCCTTCGACTGCATGTATTTCAGGTTCTCGTTGTAGGCCAACTGCACCTTGTGCACCAGATCGACCACCTCCTCGAGGAAGAACTGATAGGGCATACCCTTACGTGCGGCGTACTGGATGCAACGGTTCAGGTTGATCGTCAGCACGCTCTTCGAGCCGGTCGATACGCCTCCGGCGCCGAGCGTGTAGCTGAACCCGTTGTCCGTAATTTCGTTGCGCAGGCGGCAGCAGCTCGAAAGCGAATCGGCATTGTCGCTCATGTAGGTAAAGAACGAATGTCCCTCGGCATACATTTCGGCCGTGAAATCGCCCCACTCCTTGTCCTTCACGTCACCGTTTTCCGTGAGTAAAGCCATCGTTTCGACCGGGAAGGTCAGCACGGTGCGGGTCCGTTCGCGGTTGAACCACTTCATGAAACGCTTTTGCAGCCAGCTGAGCGACTCCCAGTCGGGCTTGCTGCCGTCGGGGAAGAGGAAATTTCCGAACAGGCTCTCGAAATAGTAGCGGTCGTAGTAAGCCACGTTCCAGAACACGGCCTGGAAATTCCGCGCTCCGGTCGGCTGGTTGATCGAATAGACGATCTGTTCGAAACAATCGGTGATGACCTTGTCGATCGTGCGCCGTTTCTTCGAGAGATCGACCACCTCGTCCGCCCGTTTGAAATAGTCGGTGCCGTACTCCTGGCCGATAAAATAGTTCATATACATCAGAAATTCGGGTGTGGCGCAGGCGCCGCTGAGCATACTCGACACGATAAAAACCATATTCACGAAGCCGCCGCAGAATGACTTGAGGTTGGTCGGGGCTTTCGAATTGCCCCCGATCGAAATCGTTCCTCCGATGAGCCAGGGATACATCGTAATCGAAGCGCAATAGTTGGCCAGCGAAGTTTCGTCGTTTTTGTAGATGAAATGGTCGTTCAGCATTTCGATATACTTGTCCGCCAACTCCTTGCCGTACATCTCCTTGAGGCGGTCGGTGAGCATGCGGCGGTTCAGGCGGATGAAATTCGATTTGGGCAGCTCGCCGATGAGCGTAGCCATGTTCTTGTTCTCCACGTTGGCATTGGCGTCGAACTTGCTTCCTGTCGCGGCGTTCGAAGCATCGCAGTACTCCATGAGGAACTGCAACTTGTCGCGCACCTCCCGATCCTCGGTATGCCGCTGGCGATAAAGCATATAAGCCTTGGCTACCGTGTAGTAACGCTCGGCCATGAGCGCGACCTCCACCTGGTTCTGGATCTCCTCGACCGAGATGCCGTCGGTCACGCTGACCCGGCTCAGGATGTTGGTGATCACGTCCTGCGTAGCGAAACTCCCGACCGAAAAAGGAATGCCTTGGCGATCGCCCGCTGAATCTTCTCCATCGAAAACGCCTCCCGCGTTCCGTCCCTCTTGACAATGAATGTTTCCATAACGATTAAACTTCTCCTCAAATATTATATTATTATACTCATACTTTCAACGCTCGAATTCCCCACACCGATAACTCCACCGACGGAAATTCGGCCGATTCCGACCCGGCTCGACGGCAACAAATATCAGCCGCCGGGCTTTCTCCGCAGAAACACGACAAGCCGCACGTTCCGAGCCATACCGTACGCCTTCGTCGGTCATATCGGTTGTCGTCCGATCCGACGACTTTTTACCGACCCTTCGGAAAAACCGAAATACACCTCTTCTGAACGACGGATTCGCAGCGATCCGACCCGATACGACACAGGCAGGAATGGAATTTACAGAACCGGCAATAGATACGACGAAGCACCCGAAACCGTTCCGACGCTTTTCACCCGAAAGCAACGAATCTCGTCCCGGTACGGCAGGTCTTCTGACTTGTTCCGGACGGCACGCCTTCCCGGCCCGAACGGCCAGTGGCAGAGAGAATGTACCGCCCAAAAGAAACTTACAGCTACGGGGATAGTTCCTGACTTTCACAGGATTCCCTTTTAATCCCGGTGGATTCGCCCTCCACCTCGGGAACCGATACCGAAAACAAATATAGGGTTTAATCGCATTCGATGGTCCGCCCCTCCGGCATTTTATGGAAAAGTTATCAACAATAACAGGAAAAGGCCGCCCCGAGGCACTCTGTCCACGATCCGATTTGAAAGCTGCACCCGTTCTTCCCCGAACATCGCCGGACAAGTCTTCGGGAAACCCGACGGGTGCAAAAAACAGCGGAAAGACCCGTGAAAAAATCAACGGGAGAACGACGGAACAAACAGAAGACAGGCCCGGACGCCTATCGGCATCCGGGCCTGTCTTCTATCCGTTTTACAACCGGCTTATTTACTGATCAACTTCTTCACCTCTTCATATACCGTCTGGCCGTTGTAACCGAACTTCTCGTCGAGGACCTTGTAGGGTGCCGAATAACCGAAGTGATCCAGACCGTGAATCATACCGTTTTCACCTACCAGTCCCAGCAATGTCACGGGCAGACCCGACGTAAGGCCGTAACGCACCACACCCTGTGGCAGAACGGTCTGCTGATAGGATTTGGGCTGGTCGCGGAAAAGTCCTTCGCTCGGCACGCTCACGATACGGACCGCGATTCCCTCCTTCGAAAGCAACTCGGCACCTTCGACCAGCGTAGCGACTTCGGAACCCGAAGCGAGCATCACCACAGCCGGTTTGGCGGCATCGACTACGATATAGGCGCCTTTCGAAAGCTGGGCAGCCTCCTCACGGCGGCTGTGATTGAGTGCGGGCAGATTCTTAATATTTTGCCGCGACAGGATCAGCGCGACGGGACGATGCTCCTCGATCGCCAATTTCCAGGCTGTGACGGTTTCCTCGCCGTCGGCCGGACGCAGCACCAACATAGAACGCTCCCCCCGGTGATTCTTCAAATGTTCCATCAGACGGATCTGAGCCTCGTGCTCGACGGGCTGGTGCGTCGGACCGTCCTCGCCCACACGGAACGAGTCGTGCGTCCAGATATAGATTACATGCAGGTGCATCAGGGCAGCCAGACGCACGGCGGGTTTCATATAGTCCGAGAAGACGAAGAACGTACCGCACGCCGGAATCACGCCCCCATGCAGCGCCATACCGTTGGCAATGCAGGCCATCGTCAGCTCCGAAACGCCTGCCTGGAAAAACTTGCCCGAGAAATCACCCTTCGAGAAGGCTTTGGTTTTCTTGAGGTAGCCGTCCGTCTTGTCCGAATTGCAGAGGTCGGCCGAGGCGACGATCATATTTTCGATCCGCTCCGCATAGAAGGAGAGCACTGAAGCCGAGGCGGCGCGGGTCGCACCGTCGGGTTTGATCTCGAGTCCCTTGTAGTCCATCTCCGGCACCTTGCCCGAGAGGAAAAGATCGAGTTTGCGGGAGAGCTCCTTGTGCTCGGAACGCCACGTCTTCTCCCTCTCGCGCTGCGTGCGCACCCATTCACGAAGCTCTTCGCGGCGGGCGTCGAACACCTTGCCGCTCTCGGAGAAGATCTTGAACGGATCCTCCGCATCGCCGCCCAGGTTGCGGACGGTAGCGGCGAAATCGGCTCCGGCAGCCGTCAGCGGCTGACCGTGCGTCGAAACCTTGTCCTCGAAGCTCGATCCGTCGGCCGCAACCGCACCCTTGCCCATGACCGTACGGCCGATGATAAGCATCGGACGCTCCTTTTCGGCATTGGCAGCCGTAAGAGCTTCGCGGATCTGCTCTACGTCATGGCCGTCGATGGTGATGACGTTCCAGCCCCACGCCTCGTATTTCATCGCTACGTTCTCGGTATCCACCTCATCGACCTTGGTCGAAAGCTGAACGTTGTTCGAATCGTAGTACATGATCAGATTGTTCATCCCCAGGTGGCCGGCGATGCGGCCCACGCCCTGCGACACCTCCTCCTCGATACCGCCGTCGGAGATGTAGGCATAGATCTTGTGGGACTGCCACTCCCCGAAACGAGCCGCAAGGAACCGCTCGGCGATCGCGGCGCCCAGCGCCATGGCATGCCCCTGGCCCAGAGGACCCGACGTATTCTCCACACCGTGCAGCACGTCCACTTCCGGATGGCCCGGCGTGACGCTGCCCCACTGCCGCAGATTACGCAAATCCTCCACCGAATAAGTTCCGGCCAGTGCGAGAGTCGAGTAGAGCATCGGCGACATGTGTCCCGGATCGAGGAAGAAACGGTCCCGGAAGGGATAATCCATCTGGTCCGGATCGTAGCGGAGAAATTCGGTGTAAAGTACAGCCATGAAGTCCGCGCCGCCCATTGCGCCGCCGGGATGTCCCGATTTGGCTTTCTCGACCATCGCCGCAGACAGGATGCGGATGTTGTCTGCAACGCGCGTGAGTTCGGATTTAGTAATCATAAGTGATTGTATGCTTTTATTATGTTTGAATTTCTCGCTTCGCTGCTACATACGGCGTAACCCGGATAAACCTGCACCACCCCGATGCAACGGACTTGCGTATCCTGTTCAGGATAAATTGCGGAATCCTTTCACCCGGCCCGCGCCCGCGTCAGATCCGCCCGGTTCCGTTCCTGCGGAAAACCAGGCAGACAAGACCGCATTGAAAACCGGAAATCCCGCCCGCTCGATGTTCCATTCCGACAGCCTCCCGCTCCGGCATGTTGCAAGCGGCCCGGCGTTCGTGGTACAAATTTAATATAAATCCGGCTTATCCGACCTGCTTGAGCGCCAAAAATTTCTTCTTTTCGAACTTTTCCCGGGCATAAGGCAAGGTCACTTCGAAGCGGCGCTCTCCCGAAGAGGGGATATCGAACATCGTGTCCATCATGATCGCTTCGCAGATCGAACGCAATCCCCGGGCACCGAGCCGGTACTCGATGGCTTTATCGACGATATAGTCCAACACCTCGTCGTCGAACACGAGCTTCACGCCGTCCATCTCGAACAGCTTTTCATACTGCTTGATGATGGCATTTTTGGGCTGCGTGAGGATCGAACGCAGGGCCTCGCGGCCGAGCGGCTCCATATAGGTCAGCACCGGCAGGCGGCCCACCAGTTCGGGAATCAGACCGAACGACCTGAGGTCCTGCGGCATAAGGTATTGCATGAGGTTGTTGCGGTCCACGGAATCGGCATTCATCCGTCCGTAACCCATCGCCCGGGTGTTGAGCCGCTGGGCGATCTTCTTCTCGATGCCGTCGAACGCTCCGCCGCAGATGAACAGAATGTTGCGCGTATCGACCTGCACGAACTGCTGCTCGGGATGCTTGCGCCCGCCCTGGGGCGGAACATTGACCACCGTGCCTTCCAGAATCTTCAGCAAAGCCTGCTGCACTCCTTCACCTGATACGTCGCGCGTAAGCGACGGATTGTCGCTCTTGCGGGCGATCTTGTCGATTTCGTCGATGAAGACAATTCCCCGCTGGGCCAGCTCCACGTCGTAGGAAGCCACCTGCAACAGCCGCGAGAGAATACTCTCGACATCCTCGCCCACGTATCCCGCCTCGGTAAGTACCGTAGCGTCCACGATGGTGAAGGGCACGTTCAGCAATTTGGCGATCGTGCGGGCCATCAGCGTCTTGCCGGTACCCGTCGGGCCGACCAGCAGGATGTTCGACTTGTCGAGCTCCACTTCGCTCGCCTCGCCCGAAGCATGCAGCAGCCGCTTGTAGTGATTATATACGGCCACCGACATATAGCGTTTGGCATCGTCCTGCCCGATCACGTACTGATCCAAAAACTCCTTGATTTCATTGGGCTTGAGCAAATCCTCGAATTTCAACGAGGTATTCTTCTTCTCCTTGCGACGGGATGCGGCTTCGTCATGCAGCACATCGTTGTCGATGAGCATCTGGTATCCTTTCGCAATACATTTGCTGCAAATATTGCAACCCTTGGACGAACTCAACAGGATCGCACCATCGCGGCGTTTGGCCCCGCAGAACGAACACGCATCGCTCTCGTTGCCGTAAAGGTCTTCTCCGTAATTTTTAGCCATAGGTCTTTAGTTTTCCTTCGAATTTCGTTCCCGGTCCCGGTCGAACTTTCGGACGAGCCTCTGCCGGGATAAAGTCGAAAACAAACTCCCGCCATCATCTCTACCCGGCCGTCGATCGGCCTCGTTCCGACTTCGCACACCGGAAATATCGAACCGGGTTCTTCATTTATTCCGCTCGGCCTATCGAGCGCCCCGCTCTGCCTCCGCTGATCGGAAACGATACATTTTCTCTCCCGAAATCGACCGTCCCCTGCAGATTGAAACAGAAATATTATCCCCGCTTGGTCAGCACCTCGTCGATCAGCCCGTACTCCTTGGCCTCCCGAGCCGACAGCCAATAATCGCGGTCGGCATCCTTTTCGATCTTCTCGATCGGAGCGCCCGAATGGGCCGCAATGATCTCGTACAGCTCCTGCTTGGTCTTGCGGATCTCGCGGGCCGTGATCTCGATGTCCGACGCCTGCCCCTGAGCCCCGCCCAGCGGCTGATGGATCATCACCCGCGAATGGGGTAACGCCGAGCGCTTGCCTGCAGCACCGGCGGTCAGCAGCACGGCGCCCATCGAAGCGGCCAGTCCCGTACAGATGGTCGCCACATCGGGCTGCACCAGTTGCATCGTATCGTAAATTCCCAGACCGGCCGTCACCGATCCGCCCGGGGAGTTGATATAAATCTGGATGTCCTTTTCCGGGTCGGCCGACTCCAGGAACAGCAGCTGTGCCTGGATGATATTGGCCGCATCGTCGTAAATCGGAGCCCCCAAAAAGATGATGCGATCCATCATCAAACGCGAAAAGACGTCCATCGTCGCCACGTTCAACTGGCGCTCCTCGATGATCGTCGGCGACACGTAGGCCGCGTACTGCGAGCGGAAATCATGCAGTTTCAGACTATTGATACCGCAATGCCGGGTGGCGTATTTTTCAAATTCATTCATAACCGAACAGTTTGCAAGTTAATAAAAAACATCGGAAGCCGGTTCAAAAATTTTTCCGCGACTTGCCTCCGGTCCTACTCGATTTCCCGTACCCGGCCAACACACGATGCAGGCTCGAATCCGGCAAAAACGAGGGAAGAAGCAAAAAACAGAAGTATGACTACTAAACAGACTTTGAGGGAGTGATTGCAAAAATCAAACCCTCAAAGCTCTGATCGGATACCAATTTTCCGCTGTTTCTTAAATCTCCTTGGCCAGTTTTGCGAACTCTTCGGCAGAAACGGCCTTTTCGGTCACCTTGATCTTGGACTTCACGTCCTCGACCACCTTCATCTCATACAGCTTCTCGTAGATCTTCTGTCCCTGCTCGCGGTCCTCGAGAATCTTCTTGGCGTAATTGGCCAGCATATCTTCCGGAGCCGTCGGCAGTCCGTATTGAGCGAACTGGGCCTGTGCCAACGCCTTGGCCTCTGCAGTAGCCTCTTCGGGGGTTACCGTGAGGTTATCCTGCTTGATGAAATATTTCTGGAGGTAATTCCAGGTGAACAGTTTCACGAAAGCGTCGAAATCCTTCTCGATCTCCTCCTTGGAGAACTTGCCTTCGTTGATGACGTACAGCCAGCGCTTGAGGAACTCGACCGGCATGGTCAACCCGGCTTTCTTCAACAGGAAATCACGCAACTGCAACGTAAAGAGATAGTCGCTCTCGCGGCGCAGCTCCTTCGAAATCTCGGCATCGACGAACGCCTCGAACTCCTCGGCGGTTTTGACGTTGCCCGCAGGAAAAGCCATCTTGAAGAACTCCTCGTTCAGCCTCCGGTTCCGCGAACTTGCGGATCTTGGTGATTTCGAGAGAAAATTCGGGTTTGATACCCTCCAATTCGTTCTCCTTGACCTGCAATACGGCGGCACGCTGCGCCGGAGTCTTGTAAAGTTCATTGACATTGACCTGCATCTTGAATCCGACCTTCTTGCCGATGAAGGGCTTGCGCTCCTCCTCGTTCATCGAAATCAGTCCGACGTAAGCGCCCTCGATCTTCATCTCGCCGTTGTCGAGCGTCACCGACAGCGCCTCGTCCGCCGTTACCTTGTCGGTATCCACCAGACGGCCGAAACGACGCAGGAAATTGCTGCGGTAATCGTCGTGCATCTTCATATCGACCTTGATCGTGTAGTAGGTCATCTTATCTTTCGCCGACAGCTCGAGCCTTTCACCTCGGGAGCCTTCGCCGATCTCGAAAATGAATTCGAATTCGGTCCCGTTCTCGAAATCGAAGTCGCCCTGCTCCTCCGAGGGGATCACGTCACCGACATAGTCGATCTTCTGCTCCTGCAGGTAGTTGAACGCCGCTTCCGAAGCCTGGCGGTAAGCCTGCTCCGCGCAAGCTTTTTTTGCCGTACATCTTCTTGATCACGCCCATCGGCACCATACCGGGGCGGAAGCCCGGAATATTGGCCTTGCGTTTGTACTCACGCAGGGATTTTTCGACCGCATCGCCGTAATCCTTCTCGCCTACGGTCACCTTGATGAGCGAGTTATTCTGCTCGCGCTGTTCTCTTACGATATTCATATTTCAGTTGTTTTATACGTTACAGTTCGGGTCGGCAAAAGTACAAAATAATTCATTAGCAAGCAACAAACACCCGATAAATATCTCCGCACCGATCCGTTTTTTTTCAGGAAGGGCTTCGGGGGAAGAGCACCCGGATCGACAGCCCCTCCGATCCGTAATTCGGGCGCCGAAATCGACGTCTTTTCCCGAAAAATAGCTATCTTTGTTGCCTATTATAATAAGGACATACCGGCTATAAACGGCCAACACCGCAGCCGGACAGAATATAAACGATACGAAATCCAATGACAAAAATCGTATGGATCGGACTGCTGGCGATGACGCTGGCCGCCTGCTCGGGACGCACGAAAACCCTCCGAACGGAAACCCCGGCCGCTACCCCCGCCCGCGCGCGCACCTACACCTACCGGGTCATCGAAAGCTATCCCCATTCGACCGACAGCTACACGCAGGGGCTCCTGTTCGCAGACGGAGTGATGTGGGAAGGTACGGGCGAATACGGACACTCCCGCCTGCAGCGCATCGACCTCGAAACAGGACGCACGGACGTAGTGGCTACGCTGCCCCGCAGCGAATTCGGCGAAGGCATCGCGCTGCTCGACGGCAAGATCTACCAACTGACCTGGGAAAACAACAAAGCCTACGTCTATGACGCGGCAACGGGCCGGCAGCTCCGCACTTTCGCCTATGCGGGCGAAGGATGGGGCCTCACGACCGACGGCGAGCGGCTCTACATGAGCGACGGCAGCGAATACCTGCGCATCTCGATCCGAAACCTTTCGGGTGCAACGCAGCGTGCCGGTCACCTTCCGGGGTGCCCCGGTACAACTGCTCAACGAACTGGAGTGGATCGACGGGAAGATCTGGGCCAATGTCTATGTCACCGACCAGATCGTCATCATCGACCCCGCCAGCGGCATCGTCGAAGGGGTCATCGACCTGCGCGGCCTGCTCCCGGACGAAGAAGATCGCCCCGGATACCGACGTGCTGAACGGCATCGCCTATGACGCGGCCTCGGAACGTATCTTCGTGACAGGCAAAAGATGGAGCAAACTCTTTCGAAATCGAAATCATACCCCAATAAAAATACCACGACGTGACAAAAAAACCGCGACATACGACACGAACTCGAACACCGCATCCTGCTGCTCGACGGCGGATTCGGCACGATGATGCAACAGCAATACGGCCTGGACGAAGCCGACTACCGGGGCAAAGGAGTTCGCCGCGAGCGAAAAAACTTCTCAGAGGCTGCAACGACCTGCTGAACCTCACCCGTCCGGAAACAATCCGCGAAATCCACGAGAAATACCTCCAGGCCGGATCGGACGTCATCGTCCGACACGTTCAACGCCAACTCCATTTCGCTGGCCGACTACGGACTGGCAGCGGAAGCGTACCGCATCGCCCGGGTCGGCGCAGCCATCGCCCGCGAAGCGGCGGACGCCTTCACCGCCCGCAATCCGCAGAAGCCGCGCTTCGTGGGCGGCTCGATGGGCCCGACGAGCCATACGCTGTCGATGTCGGCGGACGTGGACAACCCCGGCGCCCGGGCTTTCACTTTCGCCGAGATGTCGCAGGCGTACTACGATCAGGCTCGGGGCCTGATGATGGACGGCGGCGCCGACCTGCTGATGCTCGAAACCGTCTTCGATGCGCTGAACGCCAAGGCAGCGATCTTCGCCATCGAAACCCTCTTCGCAGAACGCGGCATGCGACTGCCGGTCATCGTCTCCGGCACACTCACCTCGTCGGGCCGCACCCTGGCGGGACAAACCATCGAAGCCTTCTACACCTCCGTCGCACACGCCGAACCGCTGGCCGTGAGCCTCAACTGCTCGTTCGGCGCCAAGGCCCTGCTGCCCTACCTGGAGCGGCTGGCCGCTGTTTCGGAATTCCGCGTGGCGGTCTATCCCAATGCGGGTCTGCCGAACGTCATGGGCGGCTACGACGAGACGCCCGCGATGTTCGCCGCCGACGTAGAGGAATACATGCGGCGCGGCCTGGTCAATCTGGTGGGCGGCTGCTGCGGCACCACGCCCCTGCACATCTTCGAACTGGCGAAGATCGTGAACAACTACACGCCCCGCCCCCTGCCGCAGCGGCGGCATGTGACCTGCCTGAGCGGGCTGGAACAGCTTCGGATCGTTCCCGAAGCCAACTTCGTCAATGTCGGCGAGCGCACCAACGTCGCCGGCTCGGCCAAGTTCGCGCGGCTGATCCGCGAAAAAAATTACGAGGAAGCTCTCTCGGTGGCCCGCGCCCAAGTCGAAGCGGGCGCCAATATCGTCGATGTCTGCATGGACGACGGCCTGATCGACGGTCCCGAAGCCATGCGCGACTTCCTCAACCTGATGGGTTCGGAACCGGAAATCTCCGCAGTACCCGTCATGATCGACTCTTCGAAATGGGAGGTGCTCGAAACGGGGCTCCGGGTGGTGCAGGGCAAGAGCGTCGTCAATTCCATCTCCCTGAAGGAGGGCGAGCAGGAATTTCTGCACCGCGCCCGCCTCATCCGCCGTTACGGAGCCGCCGCCGTGGTGATGCTCTTCGACGAGCAGGGACAGGCAGACACCTATGCCCGCAAGATCGAGGTGGCGCAGCGGGCCTACAAGCTTCTCACCGACGACGGATTCCCCGCCGAAGACATCATCTTCGACCCCAACATCCTCGCGGTGGCCACCGGTATCGAAGCCCACGACGCCTACGCCCGGGACTTCATCGAAGCCGTCCGCTGGATCAAGCGAAACCTGCCCCACGCCAAGATTTCGGGCGGCGTGTCGAATCTATCGTTCGCCTTCCGAGGGCAACAACGCCGTGCGCGAGGCCATGCATTCGGTGTTTCTCTACCACGCCATCAAGCGGGTATGGACATGGCGATCGTCAATCCCCAGATGCTGCAAATCTACAGCGACATCGAACCGGGACTACTCGAACGGGTCGAGGATGTTATCCTCTGCCGCCGCGCAGACGCCGCCGAACGCCTCACGGAATACGCCTCGCAATTCACCAAAACCGCCGCGACGCAGACGCAGCATACCGACGCCTGGCGCTCGGAGCCGCTCGGCAAGCGCATCGAATACGCCATGCTCAAGGGCGTGGCCGACTACATCGAGCAGGACGCGCTCGAAGGCTACCGCACGCTGGGCTCGCCCCTGGCAGTGATCGACCGGCTGCTGATGCCGGCCATGGAAGTCGTAGGCAATCTGTTCGGGCAGGGCAAAATGTTCCTGCCGCAAGTGGTCAAGACCGCCCGCGTGATGAAAAAAGCCGTCGCCGTACTGACTCCCTACATCGAGCAAGGTTCCGAAGCGAACGCCAAGAGTGCCGGCAAGGTGCTGGTGGCTACCGTGAAAGGCGACGTACACGACATCGGCAAGAACATCGTGGCGGTAGTCATGGCCTGCAACGGCTACACGATCCGCGACCTGGGCGTGATGGTCGAGTGTCCCCGCATCATCGACGAAGCCGTCGCCTGGGGCGCCGACGCGATCTGCCTGAGCGGACTGATTACCCCTTCGCTCGAGGAGATGATCCACGTCTGCGAAGAGCTGGAACGCCGGGGGTTGCAAATTCCCGTACTGATCGGCGGTGCGACCACTTCGGACGTACACACCGCCGTAAAAATAGCTCCGACCTACTCGGGCCCGGTGATCCATGCCGACAACGCCAGCCGCAACAACAAAATCCTCGGCGAACTGCTCGGTCCCGGCCGGGAAGAGTATCTGGCTCGCGTGCGCGAGGAGCAACAGACCCTGCGCGACCAGTACCGCCGCCGCGAGGAGATCCGCACGATCCTACCCTTCGGTCAGGTGCGCAAGCTGCGCGTGCCGAAACCCGCGTCCGAAATCGCTGTTCCGGCCCATACGGGACGGCTGGTGTTTCCGGACATAAGTATCGCCGATGTGGAGCCGCTGATCGACTGGAACTTCTTCTTCCCGGCGTGGGGGCTTCGGGCCGCGTACCGGAGATCTTCGAAAACCCCGAACACGGCGCCGAAGCCCGCAAAGCTTTACTACGACGACGCGCAAAGATGCTGGCCCGCATCCGCGAAGAAAAACTCCTCACCCTCCAGGGCGTAGCGGGCATCTTCGCAGCCGTCAGCCGGGGCGACGACATCGTGGTCACCGGCCCGAAAGACAAGAAATACATCCTGCCGATGCTGCGCAGCCAGGCCCCGGTCCGGGAAGCCCAGGCCCGCTGTCTGGCCGATTTCATCGCCGACGAAAAAGGCAGGCAGAACCGACTATATCGGGGCCTTCGCCCTCACGGGCGGCATAGGGCTCAGGCGAGCGACCGAAAAAGTTCCGCGCGGAGGGGCGACGACTACAACGCCATCCTCGAAAGGCGCTGGCCGACCGCCTGACCGAAGCCCCTCTGCGAATGGGTGCATATCTTCATCCGCCGCCAGATGTGGGGTTACGAAACCGGTCCGGCGCTCACACCCGAACAGATCATCCGCAGCAAATACCGGGGTCGGCGCATGGCCTTCGGCTACCCGGCCTGTCCCGACCACTCGCTCAAACGCGAGGTCTTCGACCTGCTGGCCGCCGACAAGACGACCGCCATGCGTCTGAACGACAACTATATGATTACACCTGAGGAGGCGCTCTGCGGCCTGTTCTTCGCCGACGCCGAATATTTCTCCGTCGGACGAATCGACCGAGAGCAACTGGCCGACTACGCCGCACGCCGCAACATGGACATAGAAACGATCGAAAAACTGATACCCAATAACATCTGATGAATATTACGGATCTCATACAGGGCGCCGTCGCTTCGCGCACGACCCGTTTCGCCTTTCGAGCCTGCTCCCGCCCCTGAAGGGGGGACGGCACGCGCAGCGTCTTCGGAGCCATCGACCCGCTGATGGATTTCAACCCGGCCTACATCAACGTCACCTTCCACCGCGAAGCCCTCAAAGAGGACATCCGCCCCGACGGAAGCCGCGAGTGGCACATCATGCGCCGCCGTCCGGGCACGGTCGGCATCTCGGCCGCGATCCGGCGCAAGTACGACGTGGAGGTGGTTCCCCACCTGATCTGCGGGGGCTGGTCGAAATACGACGTCGAGGATTCGCTGATCGACATGGATTTCCTGGGGCTGCACAACGTGCTGGCATTGCGGGGCGACAAGCGGCAGAACGAACCCCCGCTTCGTCCCCTACGCCCAGGGACACGCCCACGCCGCCGACCTGGTGCGCCAGATCCAGGCCATGAACCGGGGAGAATTTATCGACGGCGAAGTCGAGGAGTGCCACCACCCAAGTTCTCGGTAGGTGTGGCGGGCTATCCCGAAAAGCATTTCGAGGCGGCGAATCCCCAGAGCGACCTCCAATACCTGAAGGAAAAAGGTCGATGCCGGCGCCGACTACATCGTGACGCAGATGTTCTTCGACAACAGCAAGTACTTCGATTTCGTGGAGCGCTGCCGCAAAGCGGGCATCACGGTACCGATCATCCCGGGCATCAAGCCGATCTCGACGCCCAAGCACCTGGAGATCCTGCCCCGCACCTTCAGCGTCAGCCTGCCCGAAGAGCCTGGTGAAGGCCGTCCGGGCCTGCGGCGAGGACACACAGGCGGCCCGCGAGGTCGGGATAGAATGGGCGATCCACCAGGCCAAGGAGCTCAAGGCGGCCGGAGTGCCGATCATCCATTTCTACACGATGGGACGCACGGACAACATCCGCAAGATCGCCCGCAACGTATTCTAATTCCGAATAGGGGCAAAGTAATTGCTATTAAACACTTAACCATGACACCCGTAGAGTTTCGCCGCCACCTGCACCGCCACCCGGAGCTCTCGTTCCGCGAAACGGAGAGCGCCCGCTTCATCGCCGAGGCGCTCCGCGAGGCAGGCATCCCCTGCCGTCCGATCGCCGGAACCGGCGTACTGGCCAAAATCGAAGGACGCGGCGACCTGCGGCGAGCCGTCGTGCTGCGAGCCGACATCGACGCCCTGCCCATCCGCGAACAGAGCGGCGCGGCGTGGAGTTCCGAGAACGACGGAGTGATGCACGCCTGCGGGCACGACATCCACGCAGCGGTGCTCTACGGCACCCTGCTCCGGCTCTCCGCCGAGCGGAATTTCGAGGGTACTCTTTTCGGAATCTTCCAACCCGGAGAGGAATCGAATCCCGGCGGAGCCTCCAAAGTGCTGGCCGAAAACCCCTTCGAAGGCTATACGGTGCTGGCCGTCGTCGGCGAGCACGTCGAACCCGCTTTGGACGCGGGCACGCTGGGCTTCCGCGCGGGCAAGTACATGGCCTCCAACGACGAACTGCGCCTCACGCTCGAAGGCGCGGGCGGCCACGCGGCCATGCGTGCCGAACACCGCGACACGGTGAGCGCCGCCGCACAACTGATCCTGCACCTCACGGCCCTGAACACGCCCGAACGGGTCGTTTCGATCGGCAAGGTCGAAGCTGCGGGCGCTACGAACGTCATCCCGGACCGGGTCTATATGGAGGGAACGATGCGTACCTTCGACGAACGGGAACGGGCCGAAGTGAAACGCAGGATCGAAGAACTCGCCGCCGCGAACGACGCCTCGTACGGCATACGAACCCGGGTACACTTCACCCCCGGCTACCCGTGCGTGGTCAATGACCCGGAGTTGATCCGGCAGGCCGTCGCACTGGCCGAAACCGAAGGAATTCCCTTTCAAATGCTGCCCCTGCGCATGACTTCCGAAGATTTCGGCTTCTACGGCACCCGCTACCCGGCGATCTTCTACCGCCTGGGCGTCGGTCCCGGAGCCGGAAAACTGCATACATCCACCTTCAATCCCGACGAGGCGGCGGCCATTCCGACCGGCATCCGGTTCATGGAACTCCTCGCCCGTAACTATTTCAACCGATGAATAAACTGAAAAATACGAAGAAGTCGGCCGCATTCGACCGCTCTTCGCTGATCATTAACCTGTTCCGGGAATTCCCGAACAACAAGTTCTCCCTCAAGCATCTGGCTTCGGCCTCGGGCGGCGCCACCAAGGAGGGCCGTCTTCGTACCCGTGAAATCATCACGGAACTGCTCGCCCAGGGCACTATCGAGGAGTGCGGGCAGGAAAAGTACCGTCTCAGCGGCAAGGAGCGTCCCCGCCAGGAGGGCATCGTACAGATGATCTCGACAGGAGCGATGTATATCCGCTCCGAGGAGTTCGAAAACGACGTATGTCAGCCAGCGCAATTCGCTGAATGCTCTGGACGGCGACCGCGTGGAGTTCGTCATCACCCGCCGCTCCCACGCCGGGTCCCTCGAAGGCGAGATCACCCGCATCGTGGAGCGCAGCCGCAAGCAATACGTGGGCACGGCCGACGTGAGCGACCACGCCATCTTCGTCAAGATGGATCCCCGGCGCATGCCGATGGACGTCTATCTCTCCAAGCGGGACAACCCTAACGTACAGCACGGCGACAAAGTCGTGATCCGCATCACGGACTGGGCGCTGGGTTCCAAAAGCCCCGCCGGAGAGCTGGTCGAGGTATTGGGCCGCGCCGGAGAGAACAATACCGAGATGCACGCCATCCTGGCCGAATACGGCCTGCCCTACCATTTCGAGCAAAAGGTCGAAGATGCGGCCCAGGCCATTCCTTCGACGATCACCAAAGCCGATTACGCCGCCCGGCGCGACTTCCGCAAGATAACGACCTTCACCATCGACCCGGCGGATGCCAAGGACTTCGACGACGCCCTCTCGATCCGCAAGATCGAAGACGGCGTATGGGAGGTGGGCGTACATATCGCCGACGTGACCCACTACGTTCAACCCCGCTCGGTGATCGACACCGAAGCCGAGGAGCGCGGCACGTCGGTCTATCTGGTCGATCGCACGATCCCGATGCTGCCCGAAAAATTGAGCAACGAGCTTTGCTCGCTGCGCCCCGACGAAGAGAGCCTCTGCTTCTCGGCGGTCTTCACGCTCAACGAGGAGGCCGAGGTGCTGGACAAATGGTTCGGCCGCACGGTCATCCACTCCGACCGCCGCTTCACCTACGAGGAGGCGCAGCAGATCATCGAAACCGGCAAGGGCGACTTCGCCGAAGAGGTGCTGACGCTCAACCGTCTGGCACAGCGGATGCGCAAAACACGCTTCAAGCACGGAGCCGTGAGCTTCCAGCGCGAAGAGGCCAAGTTCAAACTCGACGCCGAAGGCAAACCCCTGAGCGTCTATTTCAAGGAGCAAAAGGAGGCCAACCAGCTCATCGAAGAGTTCATGCTGCTGGCCAACAAACAGGTCGCCGAATTCTGCGGACATCACAAAGTGAACGGCCGTGCCGTGCGGCGCACGATGGTTTACCGCGTACACGACGTTCCGAACGAGGAGAAGCTCGAAAAATTCCGGACCTTCGTTCTGCGCTTCGGCTACGTATTCAAGGCCGACAAGGGACGCGCCGTGGCCAAGGAGATGAACAAGCTGCTGGGACAGGCCAAAGGACGCATCGAGGAGAACGTCATTTCGAACCTCGCCGTACGTGCGATGTCCAAGGCTTTCTACTCGACCGATAACATCGGTCATTACGGCCTCGCTTTCCCCTACTACACGCATTTCACCTCGCCGATCCGCCGCTACCCGGACATGATGGTCCACCGGCTGCTGGCCCGCTACCTCGAAGGAGGCAAATCGGCCGACCGCGACACCTTCGAGAAACTCTGCGTACACGCCTCGGAGCGGGAAGTGATCGCTGCCGAAGCCGAACGCGCCTCGATCAAGTACAAAATGGTGGAGTTCATGCAGGATAAAATCGGCCAGTTCTTCGACGGCCATATCTCGGGCATGAGCGACTGGGGCATGTACGTCGAGCTGGACGAAACTCACATCGAAGGCATGGTTTCGCTGCGGGAAATGGAGGACGACCTCTACCAGTTCGACGAGAACCGCTACGAGGTCTATGGACGCCGCAAAGGACGGGTCTTCACCTTGGGCGATGCCGTGCGCATCCGCGTCAAGCGGGCCGATCTGCAACGCCGTCAGCTCGATTTCGAACTGGTGCACGATGCGGCGGCCGACTCCCGCGAGAACGACGTAAAGGGGCACGCAGCGATTCCGGTACGCCGCCAAAGCACGTCCCGACCGGGTAAGGGCGGCAAAACGTCCCGCAAAGGGGGCAAAAAAGGATCGAAGCGATGATCCGGGAACAGACGCAGCGAACCGCCGGAACCGGCCCCAACCGTGCGGAAAGAGATATACGAAAAAATGTCTGAAGCGTGATCCCCTCACGGCGGAGGAGGCGTATTGGCTTTACGAACAGGCCCCCTGCAGGAGGCTGGCTCTCACGGCTAGACCGCGTGCGCCGTGCCGTAGTGCCCGACCTGGAGGTCGTGACCTGGCAGATCGACCGCAACGTGAACATCACCAACGTCTGCATTTCGGGCTGCCACTTCTGCAATTTCCACTGCAAACCCCACCAGACGGAGCGGGCTTTCATCACTACGCTGGATGAATACAAGGAGAAAATCGAGCGGATGCTCGCCCTCGGCGGCGACCAGTTGCTGCTGCAGGGCGGTCTACACCCGAAGCTGGGATCGATTTCTACGAGGAGCTCTTCTCGACACTCAAGAGCCTCTATCCGCAGGTACGCCTGCACGCCCTCGGAGCGCCCGAAGTGGCGCACATCGCCCGCATCAGCGGCCTCACCACGCTCGACACCCTGAAACGGCTGATCGCCGCCGGATTGGACTCCCTGCCGGGTGCCGGGGCCGAGATCCTCGATCCCGGCGTGCGGAAAGCCATCTCGCCCGCCAAACCTTCGGTCGAGGAGTGGATCCAGGTGATGCACGAAGCCCACTGCCTCAACCTGCCGACCTCGGCGACGATGATGTACGGCCATGTAGAAACATCCCGTCAGCGTGTGGACCACCTGCTGCGCATCCACGACCTGCAGGCCCGCTGTCCCGAAGGACATTACGGCTTTCTGGCCTTCATCCCTTGGATTTTTCGCTCGTCGGGCACCGAATTGGAGCGGCAGGGAGTTGCAACCCGCTTTTCACCATTGGAATACATTCGCATAATCGCCGTCAGCCGACTGGTTCTGAACAACATCCGCAACATCCAGGCTTCGTGGCTCACCGTCGGCAAGGCCACCGCTCAGGTAGCGCTGCACAGCGGCGCCAACGACATGGGTTCGATCATGATCGAGGAGAACGTCGTTTCTTCGGCCGGGGCGCACAACCAGTTCGATGCCGCAGGCATCCAACAAGCGATCCGCGAGGCGGGCTTCACGCCTCGTCTGCGGGACCAGCTTTACCGAATGCGGTAACGATCCCCATGCGGCAAGCCGGCATATCAACTGAAGAGGGGTATTTCCCTGCACGAAAAAAAGCCGGAAAATTCCGGCTTTTTTATTCGGAACGAATTTTGAACTCTACCCGACGATTATAACCAACTCCCTATGACGGCATATTTACGGCCTGCTCTTCGACAGACAAGATTCTTCTCTCGATCCGGACTTACACGACATCTCGGACTTCTATACCGGACCGTACAGCCGACTATTGTGCTGTTCCTGCTTGTACTCGCCCTAACGGGCTGCCTTTCCGAAGAGATCCCGACGGAAAAGGAAACCACGCTCGTCCGCGTCGGAGAGGAGGCCCCTCACTTCACGGTCGGAATGCTCGACGACACAGCGATCACCCTGTCCGACCTGCAAGGCAACGTGGTGTTGCTTACCTTCTTCTCCACGTGGTGCCCGACCTGCCGGAAACAAATGCAGCAGATGCAAACCCAAATCGTCGATCGCTTTGCTGACCGGAAATTTCGCTTCCTTCCAATCAATCGAGGCGAAACGCAGCAGACCGTTCAAGAATTCTGCCGCGAGCCTGGGAATCGCATTCTCCGTAGGTCTGGATCCCGACATGTCAATCTACTCGCTCTACGCCACCCGATACGTTCCCCGCAACTTTATCATCAGTCCCGATGGCAAAATCCTGCTCTCCGAAACCGACTACGACGCAACAATACAACGCCTGCTGATCGAGCAAATCGAACAAGCGCTCCAAACAACAGAATAAAGCAGCATACCCAACAAAGCCGACCGCACAAAACAGCCGTCTATGACTGACACGACCGGATTCCAAAGACACCCCGGAATTCCAACGGTTTCCACCCCGTAACCGTCCGATCTGCCGGGACACAGCAACATTGCCGAACCCCGCAATTTACTCCGCCTCGAATCGAACCGTCCCCTCTCATGCCTTCTCCAAAACCCCTCCACACACACCCTCTTCCTCACAAAACACAAACAGGCGGAGCTTGCAGAAGCTCCGCCTGTTCTTTCGAAATCCGGGATTTCGATTACTTCATCAGACCGGTTACCAGGAAGGTGATCGCCACGGTCAAAATACCGTACAACTCCGGGAAAGCGGCGAGGATCAGGGTTTTGGTACCCACGTCATGACCGTTACCTACGGCAGCGATACCGTTGGCGCAAAGCTGGCCCTGACGATACGACGAGAAAAAGTTCACCAGGCCGACCAAGATACCCAAACCGAAGATAGCGGCCGCCTGCAGCATCGTAACCGAATCGGTCAGGTAATTCATGATAAGGAAGAGCGAGGCAAAGCCATAAAGACCCTGCGAAGCGGGCAGACCCGACAGGATGATGTAGTTACCGAAGGCATTCGGGTTCTTCTTCATCGCACCGACTGCGGCGTTGCCCGCGATGGTAGTGCCGTAGCAACTGCCTACGGCCGCCAGAGTAAACATGATGGCCATACCGAGATAGCCCAACGTAATAGGTTCCATAAATCGAATTTTGTTTTAGTTGTTAATATTGATTATCATTTAGTTTATTCGTTTTTCAACGGGGTGAAGACGCGCGTTGCGGCCTCGAACCCGGCGTTCTTGTAGAACTCCACGAACGTCAGACGCAGCGGATGCACCACCGACGAGAGAACGCACATGAAGAGGTTGATGCCGTGTCCCAGCAGCAGGATCAGCAACATCACGAGCTGCTTCACGACCGGAATATCGGGACTCATACCAACGGCCAACTGGTTGAAGACCATCGCCAGAATACCACCCGAAAGGCCGATGGCGAACAGACGGATGTACGACAGCAGATCGCCCACCAGCCCCGACACATTATTATAGGTATTCCAGATACCGAGTCCGAAGTTCACGAAGATATTCTTGCCCGGCGAATTGAAGAAGAACATCAGCACCAGGCCGACGCCCAGGATCACCAGATAAGCGACCGAATGGAACGTGAAGCCCACGCTTTCGGGCAACAGGAACGCAGCGGCACTATCGACCAGCACGATGATCCAGCCGATCAGCCCCAGCGCATAGCGCAGGCCGAAGCTGTGGGCCGTGACATAAGCGTTGATCATCATGGCGAAAAGCACCTGCACGGCACCCAGTCCGATCGAAAGCGGGAAGAGGATGTCCGGTGTCAGCAGGTGATCGCGCAGGCTGCCCAGCCACTCCCATTCGGAAAGCTGCAATCCGAAAAACGAGCCCGACATCAGGCCGAAGACCATGCCCGAAAATCCGCACAGCATCGTCAGCATACCGATCTCCTTCATGGCTGAACTCCCCTTCTTGCGACCCAGCATCACTGCGGCCAAACCGCCCAGCATGATGACCAGTCCGTAACCGCCCTCGGCCATACAGAAGCCGAAGAAGATCATATAGAAAGGCGCGAAGAAGCGTGTCAAATCGATCGTGCCGTATTTGGGCAGCGCATACATCGCGCCGATCACCTCGAACAGATGGGCGAAGGGACGGTTGCGCAGCTTCACCGGGGTATTGTCCTCGGGGGTCGGCGTACTCTTCAGGAAAATCAGATTGGGGTATTCGGCCAGCAGAGCATCTACCTTCGCGGAATCGGACTCCTCGGCCCACCCCTCCAGAATAACCAGCGTACCGTCGGCTTCAGGCTGCGCAGTATTCTTCACGCGAATCTCTTCCAACTTCCGCTTGAGCTCGATCCCATGCCGGCGGATCGCCTCCACCGAAAGAGCCGCACGGGAAAATTCCCGATCCAGCTCCGCGAGCTTCCTGCGAGCCTCGGCGATCTGGGCTTCGGCCTGACGACAGTCCATCGTCGGCGCCTTGACCTCCTGCGCATCGAGCACCACCTCCTCGCCCGGCCGGGTCACGACCACGAAGTAATCGAAGGTTTCACCCTCGTGCACCAGAGCGATCGTATAACGCTCCGACCACGCCTCGATATCCTTCTCGTAAGCCGCACGGCTGGTGAAGAAATAGCGCAACACCACGCCCTTGTCCGCTAACTTGCGAAGCGTATCGACCGAAAAATCGCCCCAGGGACGCAGCTCGTCGGCGGTTTTCTGCAAGCGTGCGATCTCCGAACGGAGCGCCGCTGCCTGCTGCGTAGCGGCCATGTAGCGGTCGAAAGCCTCGCCGCCGTCGGCGATGGGCTGCTCGTCCTTGACAAAGCGCTCGTCCTCCAAGAATCGTTTCAGGGTCTCGACTGCCTTGTGATGGTTGTCGATCGTAAGCAGCAGCTGACGGTCTTCGTCCGAAGGCTCCCATCCCGTAGTGGTAATATCGACCAGCCCCAGGCCGCGCAGCTTCTCGATGAAGTCGCTGCTCTGACCCGCATAGAGTACCAGGTCGTATTTCGACATTCTCGCTATCATAACATCGCGCCCTCCCCGGCTTGCTGTTGTTTGGTTTTCACGATCTTCTGGGCCGACTTGGAGAGGTTCTCCTCATCCTCCATGAAGCGTTTGATCTTGCGTATGGCATCCTCGTACCCGGGTATCTGCACCTTTTCGTAGAGGTTTACCTTCTGAGTAGTCTTGCGGCGTGCGAAATCCAGCAACTCCATCTTGCGGTTGAACACCTCGAACTCGATACCCAGGCGCGCGAGGCGCTTGAGAATATCGACTCCGTCGGCGAACCACACGGGAGCCGAGAAGAGGTCGTAATCCTTCTCCTCGAAACGGATGTCCTGCAACACCGGCGTACGCACGCCCGCGATCTTCTGCTCCGCAAGATCGACGTCGGCGATGCGCAGCAGGTCCGCATCGAACTCACCCCACAGGGAAACCATGTAGTCGTACTGCGCCGTAAGCGCGTCCAACTGCCGTCGGAAATCCTGTGCGGTGTCCTTCGCCTTCTTCACTTCGGAACGCAGGGCCGACTCCTTACTCTTGATCGTAGGGAGCGCCTTCTGCCGCATTTTCAGCTGTTTTCCGAGTTCGCCCAGCGAGGTCTTGTTATATTGGAATTTTATAGCCATTCTGTTTGAGTTGAATTGCTCTACTCGGTTTTAGGCCAGTATTTCTCCACCAGTTCGCTCTTGATAGCCACCTCTTCCTTCGAGAAGTATTTGGCGAAGAGCTCCCACGCCGTGTCGAGCATCTGCGTAATTTCGATATTGACGTCGATCGCCAGCAGTTTCTCCGAATAGTCGTAAGCGAACTTGAGCGCACGCTCGTCGTAGTCCGAAAGGTCGAAGCCGTTCTCCAGTTTGGTCTTGGCATTGGCCGCATCGGCGTAGAGACGCACGGCGGCGTTCATCACCTGCGGATGATCCTCGCGGGTCTTCTTGCCGATCACCAACTGTTTCAGACGCGACAGCGAACGGAACGGATCGACGATAACCTTACCCGTGTCCGAATCGTTGCGCAGGAACAACTGACCCTCGGTGATGTAACCCGTATTGTCGGGGATGGCGTGCGTGATGTCGCCGCCCGAAAGGGTCGTCACCGCGATAATGGTGATCGAGCCGCCGTTGGGCAACTGCACGGCCTTCTCGTAGATCTTCGCCAGGTCGGAGTAGAGCGAACCGGGCATCGAGTCCTTCGAAGGAATCTGATCCATACGGTTCGATACGATGGCCAGCGCATCGGCGTAAAGGGTCATGTCCGTCAGCAGCACCAGCACCTTTTCACCCTTATCGACGGCGAAATATTCGGCGGCGGTCAAGGCCATGTCCGGCACGAGCAGACGCTCCACCGGGGGATTCTCCGTGGTATTGACGAACGAAACGATGCGATCGAGCGCACCGGCGTTTTCGAACACCTGCTTGAAGTAGAGGAAGTCGTCGTTCGACAGACCCATGCCGCCCAGGATGATCTTGTCGGCCTTGGCACGCAGGGCCACATTGGCCATCACGGCGTTATAGGGCTGATCCGGATCGGCGAAGAAAGGAATCTTCTGGCCCGTCACGATCGTATTATTGAGGTCGATGCCGGCGATACCCGTGGCGATCAGCTCCGACGGCTGGATGCGGCGGAACGGATTCACCGTCGGACCGCCGATTTCGCGGGCTTCGCCCTCGATCTGCTCGCCGCCCTCGATAGGCTCGCCGTAGGCGTTGAAGAAACGGCCCGCCAGGTTATCCGAAACGCGCAGCTTCGGGGGTTCGCCGTGGAAAATTACCTCCGAATCGGTGGTAATACCCTCCGTGCCCGCGAAAACCTGCAAAGTCACCTGGTCGCCCATAATCTTCACCACCTGGGCCAACTTGCCGCCCACGGTGGCCAGCTCGTCATTACCCACGCCTTCGGCACGCAGCGTCACGGTCGCCTTGGTAATGTTTTCAATCTTGGTATATATCTTCTGAAATGCTCGTGTTGTCATACCGCGCCTTATTTGGATTCTTTTTCACTCACTGTTTTCTCGATCTGACGGCGGTAGTCCTCGAATTTCTCCGATTTCCACTCCGAATAGTTCATCTGACGGAAGAGGTTGATCAGGCCCTTGAAGAACGATGCGCACTCCTCGAAACCGGTGAACCCGAACTCCCGGTCGCAGATGTCGAGCACCATCTCGTACATCATCTTCTGGCGTTCGATCGGGCAGTTGGCGTCGATCTCGTCGAAGGCGTCCTGCTGCAAGATCACGAAGTCGATCAGCTCCGACTTCCAGAACCGCTCGTGGTACTCCACCGGCACACCGTCGTCACCCAGGATGTTGATCTGGTCGTTGGCCTCCTTACCGCGCTGCACGAGCGTCTTGCCCGTATAAACCTTATCCACCCAGCCCTTTTCGATGCGGGTGTCGAGGTACTCCTCAATCTCGGGATATTCGAGGTATTTCGAGTAGGACTCCAGCGGGTCGATAGCCGGGTAACGCTTCGAATCGGCGCGGCCCTGCGAAAGGGCGTAGAAACAGCGGGCGGCTTTCTTCGTCGATTCGGTCACCGGCTCCTTGAGGTTACCGCCGGCAGGCGACACCGTACCCAGGAAGGTCACCGAACCCGTCTTGCCGTTGCTCAGCTTGACCAGACCAGCCCGCGCATAGAAGTTCGAAATGATCGCCGAAAGATCGACCGGGAAGGCGTCCTGGCCCGGAAGCTCCTCCAAACGGTTGGACATCTCGCGCAGCGCCTGCGCCCAACGCGAAGTCGAGTCGGCCATAACGAGCACCTTGAGGCCCATCGAACGGTAGTACTCGCCGATGGTCATACCCGTATAAACGGACGCCTCACGCGCCGCGACGGGCATGTTCGAAGTATTGCAGATGATGATGGTACGTTCCATGAGCTTGTGACCCGTGCGGGGATCGACCAGCTCGGGGAACTCCTTAAAGATCTCGACCACCTCGTTGGCACGCTCGCCGCAGGCCACGATGATAATTACGTCGGCATCGGCCTGCTTCGAAATCGCATGCTGGAGCACCGTCTTGCCCGCACCGAAAGGCCCGGGGATGAAGCCCGTACCGCCCTCGGCCAGCGGGTTGAAAGTGTCGATGGCCCGCACGCCCGTCTCCATGACGCGCGAGGGGCGCGGCTTCTCCCGGTAACAGCGCACGGCCTGCTTCACGGGCCACCGCTGAACCATCGTAATATCGTGATCCCGGCCATCGGCATCGGTGATGACGGCGATCGTGTCCGTAACCTTGTACTCTCCGGTGGGCACGACGCTTTGACCGTATAGGTTCCCTCCATCGTGAAGGGTACCATGATCTTGTGCTCGACCCACTCCTCCTTGACCTGGCCCAGCCACGATGCGGCCGAAACCTTGTCGCCGGGCTTAGCCAGCGGCTTGAACTCCCACTTCTTCTCGAAGTCGATAGGGTCGGTGATCGAACCGCGCGCGATGAACAGACCGTCCATCTTCTCCAGGTCGTTCTGCAGACCGTCGTAGTTGCGCGAAAGAAGACCGGGAGCGAGCGTCGCTTCCAGCATGTGGCCCTCGAATTCGACCTTTTCGCCGATCTTCAGTCCGCGGGTCGAGTCGAAAACCTGCACGTAGGCATTGTCGCCCACGACCTTGATGACCTCGGCCATCATCTTGGTATCCCCGCAGTAAACGTGACAGATTTCGTTCTGGCCGACAGGGCCGTCCGCCTTCACGATCACGATGTTCGAGATGATACCGTTTACTCGTCCTGTTGTTTTCATTATCTGTTTTTATTGTTTATTGATCAAATCCTTGCCGTCCAGACTGGTCATCAGGCGGTGCAGCATTTCGCGCCCCTGCTTGTCGTCCAAACGGGTCCAGCGCGCCACGATGTTCACCTTCACCAGGTAAGCCAGCAGCGCGTTGATGTCGAAATAATCGAAAGTGGAAAGCTCCTCGGCCTGGTTCCAGCGGATCGCGTCGATCTTGCGCTCCTTCTCCACCAGGTTGGTTTTTTGTCGTTCACGGCAGCGATCACCGCCTCCAGATAGGGGACATCGCCCCGCAAGCCGAAATCGGCGGCCGACGAGCGTTTGAGCCTGCTGCGAAGTTTCATCCCCGCCCACGACAGACTGTTTCGGCCGAACGTCCCGTAACGCGGGCTACGACGGCGGCAGAGATGTTGCGCAGGTTGCGGTCGAAATCGGCCCACTGGCGCAGGAAACGGCTTTGAGTGGGCGCACTCGTCGTAGTAGGCCGAGAAAAAGAGCGTTCTCGAACGATCGGTCGGTGTCGATCCCGTCCTCGTTGTCGGCATCTTCATCGACGATGGCCGAATAGGAACGGACCACGGTCGCCATACGCGCCGGAAGCCGGTCGGGGTTCTTGGTCTGCTCCTCGATCTCTTCCCGCGAGGTTGCCCAGCGGGTTGTGCGCCGTGCGTCCCTTTGCGGAAATTAACCAGGTTCTCGCAGTCGTAGTAACCGTAAAGCAGGCGCACGCAACGTGCGTCGCGGGCGGAAACCCCTTCGAGAATCTCCTCGATGATCGCCCGGGCGTTGAAGCCCTTGGTATCGGCATCGAGCGAATACTCCCGCAATCCGGCTACCAAACAGTAGTCATTTTGTCGAACATGGCGCCCGGCAAAGCGTTATACAGCATTTTATAGACCTTGTCGCGCAGGTACTCCCTTCAACAGAGCGTCGAAATCCTGGTCCGAAAACGAAATGTAGTAGCCGCCGTCTTTGGCACCCACCTTGAATCCCGTCCTGACCTCCCCTTCGAATAACCCACCTCGACGCCTGCGGCCAGCAGCTCCTTCGCAGCGGTTCGAACGTCGCTTCGAACGCCTTTCTGTTCCGCCTCCGGCAGCAGGGCCTTCAACTGGTTCTTCGACGAATCGGCGCCGCCCAGTTCTTGGCGACGGTAAAGCATCTGCTTTTACGAATTCGGGATCGAGCGTCGCGGCTTTCACGGCGGAGCGGTGCTCTTGGCGATAATCATGGAGCCTGATCTCGGCTTTGATCTTCGAGAGGGCCTGCTTGCCCGCGAGCGAAATTCTCCCGGTCATCGCGTTCTTTCTCCACGTCCTGTGCTTTGGTATTGGCTTCGGCGAGGATCTTCGCAGCCTGCGCCTCGGCCTCCTTTCACGATCTTGGCCGCATTGGTTCGCTTTTCGGCCACCAGACGTTCCGCCTCGGCACGGCCTTTCTCCAGTCGTCGTCGTCGTCGAGCTTCTGGGTTAACTGTTGAAGTTTGTTTTCCATAAGAATTTATGTTTATTATATTTGAATTTCTTATTCGTCACTCCATGACCTCGCGTCACGGATTCCGGGATGCAGCCCGGCCCCTGCACCGACCCCGCCGACCGAAACGCACGGCATACAGCACCGCTTTCCCCGCCGGCAACCGACCGCAGGCATTCGATCCGGGATCACCGGAATCTTTTCTTCCTCACCTCCATCCGAGACTCGATCGCAAGCGATCTCTCCCCGACTCCGACCGGAAACATCGGAACTGTTCCGAAATCACACTCCTCCGAATTAGTTCCTACAAATATATAAAATCCATTTTAACCCACGCATATTCGGCGCATTTTTTTTTCGGATCGAACCATAAAAAAATCGTTTGGGGACAACCCAACGTCTTCATCTTGAAAGTTCCCTCCCTCCGAATGAAAATCCGAAGGGAGCAATGGCTTATTAAAAATTCATCGCCCTGATGTTCGGGACGCAGCAGATCGGTGACTACCTTTACGGGCGAAAAAAGTCGTGATGGGGACTTCGACGAAGACCGTATTCCACCGGGCCATGGCACCGTTCCAAAGACCGGGCAGTTCCTGCGCGAGCAACTCGCGTCCGCCGTCCGACTTGCGGGAGATAAAACCCGTAGCGGGATCGACGAACTCCTGCAGATCGAAAACGACCTCCTTTCGGTACGGAAGGCAAACCAGATCCACCGGATTGAAATGGGTTGCCAAGCGCATCAATTCCGCTTTTTCGGGAGCGATCTGGTTCGATTCGGCGAGTCTGGGCGTCTCCAACCCGTCGGCCCCGGTCACCCAGAAGGGGCCGCCGCCCGAACTACGCCTTCGTTGCGCACCATGCCGCACACGCAGATCGGGCGGTCGAGCACCTGCTCAAAAAGAGCCGTGCCGTAATCTGGGCAGTTTCACGCAGGAGTTCATTCTCGATGAACGCGGCGATGGGCTCCAACTCGGCACCCGGCACCTCGAGGGCCATGAGGTATTCAAAAAACTGCTCCTGCAATGCGAGCAACACCCGGCCAGCGCTTTTTTATAAAAGCACCATGTCGCCGCCGCCGGGCATCGGTAGTACCATTGTCGATTATTTTAACGAAGACTATGTCCGCATCGTCTTTCCGAGGCGTTCCCGATCAGCGCCCCGTGTCCCGCAGGACGGAAGAGCAGCCGCCCGTCTGCCCGTCGGAAAGGCGCGTACAGTCGGGATTCACGGCCAGCGTGTCGGTCGAAGGGTCCTGCACGGAGAAGGGAGATGATACTTGACCCCGAAACGGGATTCGTAACCCGGTATCTTTTCGGCCAGCAACGCTTCGAAACGGGTCAGATGCTCGGGGCGAGACGGTAAAGTGAATTTTCACCTCGCCCCGGCGGCGGCGTACTGCGCCCCTTTTCTCGACCAGATGCTCTTTTCGACGGCTTTTGCGCACCTCATCCCCATAGCGGTGGAACGACACCAGTCCCTTCGGGGTTTCCCCGTAACGGAGCCCTTCGGCGACGATATTTTCGACCGTCCGCGCTCGTCGGCATCGTCACCGACGATCGTCCGCGCCGGGCCAGAAGGCGAAGCGGCGGCGGTTGGCCAGCAACTCCCCGACTACAGCCGTACGGCGCCTCGCGGACGAATCCTCGAACAAATCCTTGAACATACGGGTCGCGGCGCCCGAAGCGGGCACGAATTTCACCACCCGCAAAGACTCCTTCGCACGGTCGTAACGGGCCGCCGCCTGCTCGATCCCGGCAGCATCCAGCACCCGAATACCGTCGCCGCACGAAGCGGCCCGCGTCACGGGAAGAAAGGGAAAAACCTTCCCGAAAATTCTTCAACTGGGTTTCGAGAGCCGCCGGCGTCAGGCCGTGCTCCTCCATTTGCACAAAAATCCTCTTTCGTAAACATATCGGAAACCGTTTATCAGTCACATTCATTCTCTTTCAGCAAGATCGGCGCCACATCGACCGACGCCCGACGAAGCGGGCGATAAAAACAGCGACTCCGCCCGTTTTTTCTTCACGCACACGGCGCCCTACCCGCCTGTTGCCATGTTCTCCCTTCTCACTCGCATAGATCGAAACCGTTGAACGATCGTTCTCCTTGCCCGACACAACGCCCCACATCACTCGACCGAAAAAACGGCGAATTGCGAGCCCCTTTCTCTCCGCCGGGCAAAAAGCCGTCCTCTCCTGCCTCACTCATCGGAAACATCGAACTACATTCTCTGTTTTCTACGCCCGGCAGAACGAGTGAAGTCGTTCTGCCCTCGCTTGTCGAAAACATTCAAATTAACGAAATAATTCCTAACTTTGCAAATATGATACGAGAATTTAACAATCCCGAACTCGCCCCGCGCAACAGTTTTCACGTGGCGCAACGAGCGGCACGCCTCATCGAGTTCGACCGGACGGAAGATTTGCAGGAACTCTTCGAGAAAGGGATGCCTGATCCGTGGTACGTCCTCGGCGGAGGCAACAAAAACGTCCTCTTCACGCAGGACTATCCCGGCACACTGCTGACCCCTGTGGCACAAGGTATCCGCATCGTGGACGAACAGCCGGACTGCGTGACGATCGAAGCCGACGCGGGCGTCGAGTGGGACGACCTGGTCGAATGGGCCGTGCAGCACGAACTGTGGGATTGGAGAATCTCGCGCTCATCCCCGGCAAAGTCGGGGGCCGCACCCGTCCAGAACATCGGAGCCTACGGTTGCGAAGCCAAGGATGCGATCCGAAGCGTCGAGATGTTCTGCACAGAGACCTTCAACACGCTCGTCCTGAACAGAGAACACTGCGCGTTCGGGTACCGGGACAGCGTCTTCAAACGCTTCCCTGCGGGGACGTGTAATCATCACTTCGGTCCGCTTTGCGTTGAGCCGCACGCCCCGACCCCGCCTCGAATACGGGGACCTGGCCGCAGAGGTCGAAGCGCGGGGGAGGCATCACGCTGCGCAACATCCGCGAGGCCGTTTGTGCGATCCACCGCCGGGCAAAGGCTGCCCGACCCTGCGGTGACGGCAACGCCGGGGCTTTCTTCAAGAATCCGGTCGTCGGCCGCGGGGAGGCCGAACGCTTGTCGGCACTTTATCCCGATATGCCGCACTATCCGGCAGCCGACCCTTCGCAAGTCAAAAGGCGGCCGCAGGCTGGCTGATCGACCCGCGCCGGACTGAAAGGCCACAGCGAAGGACGCGTGGGGATCCACCCCGGCAGGCGCTGGTGATTATCAACCTCGGAGGCGCTACGGGTACGGAGATCGTCGCTTTCGCCCGCAAAGTGCAGGAACAGGTAAAAAACGCTTCGGCGTGGAGATCGAACCCGAAGTCAATATATTATAAAACCGACAAGGCACTGCCTATGAACCTACTGGACAATTTCAACGCTACATCCGCCGCAACGAGCTGGCAGCCCGGAGGATTTCATCCTGCTGACCGTTTCGGGCGGCGTGGACTCGATGGTCATGCTCTCGCTCTTCGTGCGAAGCGGCTATCGCGTCGGCGTGGCCCACTGCAATTTCCAGTTGCGGGGCGTGGAGAGCGAAGAGGACGAGGAACTCGTACGCCGCGAGGCGGAGAAGTACGGCGTGCCCTGGTACAAACGCTTCGACACCAAAAGGCGAGATGGAGCGCACGGGCGAATCGATGGAAATGGCCGCACGGCGGCTGCGCTACGCCTGGTTCGACGAATTGAGCCGCGAGCACGGTTACACGGTGGTAGCCATCGCCCACCACATCGACGACTCGATCGAAACCTTCTTCATCAACCTGTTGCGCGGCACCGGCCTGCGGGGTCCGACGGGGATCACCCATGCCGGGAAAGCTGATCCGCCTGCTGATATTCGCTTCGCGCAAGGACATCCCCCGAATACGCCGTAGCACAACACATTCCCTACCGGGAAGATTCGTCGAACCGCTCGACCAAATACCTGCGCAACAAGATCCGCCTGGGACTCGTACCCCGCATCCAAGGAGATCAGCCCCAAGTTCACCGACCTGATGCGTCAGAACATCGGCCGTCTGACCGACGCGCAGGCTCTTCATCAACCACGGCATCCAGCGCATCCGCGAAGAGGTCATCACCACCGAAAACGGGATCGACGATCATCGACCGTATCGACCGGGCTTTCCCGCTGAATTTCGTAATCTTCGAACTGCTCAACTCGACCTATTCGTTCAAAGGCGACGTGTCGGACGCCCTGGTCAGGGCGCTGGAACAGAACTCCGGCACGGGCAAGCGGTTCTACTCCAAATCCCACGTGGCGTACATCGACCGGGGACGGATTATGGTAACCCCGATCCCGGCGGACGACCCCTGCCAGGTGCAGGTCGAGGCGGGCGCCCGCGCTGCTACTGCGGCAACTCGGTGCTCTACTTCGGCGCGCGACATCGACGATATCAGGGCTTCGGCGTACCCGAACACATCGCCCAGGTGGATGCCGACAAACTCAAATACCCGCTCACGGTGCGCCGCTGGCAGGAGGGGACTGGTTCATTCCCTACGGCATGTCCGGCCGCAAGAAGGTCAGCGACTACCTGATCGACCATAAAGTCCCGCTGCCGGAGAAGGCACGGCAGTTCGTACTGCTTTCCGGGGATGAGATCGTCTGGCTCGTCGGGCGGCGCATCGACGACCGCTTACCGGCTCACGGCCGAGACCGAAAACGTGCTGCGCATCACCAAGAGATCATTTAAGCCATGGCGAAAAGCGGCGTAAAATTCAAAGATACGATGGCGGCCTACGACCGTCTCCGAGGCGAAATCGCGGGACGGAAGTTCGCGCCCGTCTATCTGCTCATGGGCGAGGAGGGCCTTCTTCATCGACGCTCTCTGCGACCTGCTGGCCTCGACGATCCTCCAGGAGTCCGAACGGGCTTTCAACCAGGCCTGACCGTCTATGGGCGGGACTCCGACGCGGGACAGGTGGTGAACCTCTGCCGGCAGATGCCGATGATGGGTTCGTACCAGGTGGTGATTCTCAAGGAGGCGCAGCAACTGCGCGGCCTCGACAAACTCTCGCTATACACTTCGAAACCCTCGCCCACGACGATCCTGATCGTCTGCCACAGGAGAAGAACGTGGACAAGCGTTCGCAGGCTCTACAAAAGCATCGCCCAGCACGGTGCGGTGCTCGAATCGGTCCGGCCGCGCGACTACGAGATCGGCCCCTGGCTCGCGCAGTTCGTCGCCTCGAAGGCTGCACGATCGACGCGAAAGCCCAGGCGATGCTGACCGACCACCTGGGCACCGACCTCGCCAAAATCTCCAACGAACTGGGCAAGCTGCTGCTCTCGCTGCCGGAAGTAACGAAGAAAATCACCGATGCACACATCGAACAGAACATCGGCATCTCGAAGGATTTCAATAACTCTTCGAACTCTGCAAGGCCGTCACGGAACAGAACCTCGAACAGGCCCCGCATCGCCGACCATTTCGCCCGCAACCCCAAAGACAACCCCCCCCTGCTGGTAACGATTCTGGCCGCCTTTTCAATCAGTTCCGCGAAATTTTCCGCATCAACTACCTGCGGTGGCTCAGCCGCCACAAGGGAGTTCCGTTTCGCTCGGACACGGAACTCATGGGCATCCTGCGAATGAACAACGCCTACGCTCTGGGCGAACTGAAGCAGACCTCGGCACGGTGGGACAACGCCGAGTGTTCCGCATCCTGGGGCTGCTGCGCGAATACGGCCAAATCGAAGGGCATGAACGCGGGCGGCGCCCCGGATTTTGGGAGGCTGCTCCGCGAGCTGCTTCTCAAAATCTTCCTCCAATAATGGAACGCATCCTGCTGCGCAACGGTATCCCGGAGCCGATGCCCCGCATCGAAGGCACATACCTCTATCAGACGCTTCATGTCCGGGGACGCCGCCCCTCTGGCTCGACCGCCACACGGAACTGCTGGGCTCGCAACATACAAGAGCTTTTTTCGGGTTGCGCTGGGCCCCCGACCTTCGCCGGCTGGAGGCAGAGATCGCCGCCCTGCTCGGACGCCAACCGTCACCCCGTCGCAGGCTCTTCGTTCGTACGCATGGCCTTCACACCGGCGGGCGACCTGCTGCTGATCCCCGGAGCGGTATCCTTCTACGACGGGTATGCCCTGCGGTCGCTGCGGCCCGCTGCGGCTGTCGTGAACTACGGCGTTCCCTACCCCGAATACCCCACCTCGGCACGCGAAGCAGCCTGCATGCTGGCTTTGCAGGCAGCGGTGACGGCGGACAACCGGGGCGGCGGAAGCGGACATTGAACGGGCGGCAGTCCGGACAGGCGTACAAGCGGTGATCCGCTGCGACGGCGAGGGATTCGTGCACGTATGCGACGAAGCGCCCCTGTTCGCCGTGAAAGGGAAAAAAGTCTATACTCCGCCCGCCCCGCCGAGTGTCGAACGGGAATTGGCATGCCGGGCCGTCGAAGCCGCCCGCCTGCCTCTGCTGGGCGGAGATCGGCCGGGAGCAACTTGCCCGTTTCGACGAAATTTTCTATATGTCGATCACCGGGGCCTCACCTCGCTATCGGCCTGCGAAGGGCAACTCTACGCCGCAATCATCACCGAACGTATCGCCCGCGTCCTGAACAAATTATACTAACACATCCTGCCGATACAAACCGGACAGGTTTCCTTTGTCCCCACCCTATTTACAATACCTTCACAAAAGATCGGAATACACTCGGCATAAAAAACAGTTCGCTCGTTTCATTCTGCACTCATTTTCATTACTTTTGCAGAAAGTCGGATACATTCGGCAACACCCCGGATCCGTTTGTTGGATTCTGTATTCATTTTCATTACCTTTGCTCCCAATGTCACACACCATCGCCATTTTTCCGGGATCGTTCGATCCCTTTACCCGGGGCCATCAGGCACTCGTGGACGATGCCCTGCGAATCTTCGACAAGGTCGTCATCGGCATCGGCAACAATGTTTCCAAGGCAGGACTGCTGCGCATCGAAGCCCGCAAACAACTCATCGAAGACCTCTATGCGGACAACCCCCGGGTGGAAGTGTGAATCTATACCGGTCTGACGGGCGACTTCGCCCGCGACCAGCATGCCTCGGCCGTCATCCGGGGCGTGCGCAACACCACCGATTTCGAATACGAACGGACGATGGAGGCGACCAACCACCGCCTGCATCCCGACATCATCACCGTGATGCTCTTCACCCCGGCTCCCGTAGCCGACATCGCCTCGAGCACCGTACGCGAAGTACTGGCTTTCGGCCGCACGGTCGATGAATTCATGCCCGAAGGAATAGACATAAAAAAAAATACCTCTGATTACTATATTGCTATGATGGAATTTACCGCAGAAATGATCGCCGGTTTTCTCGGCGGCCAAGTCGCAGGCGACAAAGAGGCCAAGGTGCACACCGTCTCCTCGATCGAAGAGGGGGCGAACCCGGCGCCCTGACCTACCTGACCAACCCCAAATACGAAAAACACCTTTACAAAACCCGTGCGTCGATCGTATTGGTGAACAAGGATTTCACCCCTTCGGAACCCGTGACCGCCACCTTGATTAAAGTCGAAGACACCGGCGCCGCAGTGCTCAAACTGCTGCAAATGTATCAGGCCGCAAAACCCCGCAAACAGGGCATCAGCGAGCGGGCTTCGATCTCGGAGCGGGCGACACTGGGCGAAGATTGTTACGTGGGCGATTTCGCCGTTATCGAGGCGGGAGCCCGCATCGGCGCCGACTGCCAAATCTATCCCCAGGTCTATATCGGTGACGGCGTGACCGTCGGCGACGGAACGATCCTCTACCCGGGTGTCAAGATTTACGAGGGGTGCGTGATCGGCAGCCGCTGCATCCTGCATGCGGGTGCGGTGATCGGCGCCGACGGCTTCGGCTTCATTCCCAATGCCGCAGGCGGCTTCGACAAGATTCCCGCAACTGGGCAACGTCGTCGTCGAAGACGACGTGAAATCGGCGCCAACACCTGCATCGACCGGGCCAAGACCGACTCGACGATCATCGCCGGGGCGTGAAAACTCGACAACCTGATCCAGATCGGCCACAACGTGCAAATCGGCGAGAATACCGTTTCCTCGGCCCAGACAGGCATCGCAGGCACTTCGAAGGTGGGGGCACAACTGTTTCCTCGCGGGACAGGTCGGCATCGCGGACCACGTGACCATCGGCGACAGGGTCTGCATCGGCTCCAAAAGCGGTCTCGACAAAGACGTACCTGACGGAGAAGTACGTTTCGGCTATCCGGCGCTGCCCGGCATGCAATATCACCGCGCATCGGCCATCTTCAAGAACCTGCCCGACCTGGCACGCCGCGTGAGTCAGGCGGAAAAGGGAGATCGCGGCCCTCAAGGAGAAGTAACGTCCCCTGCACCGTGTCCGACCCGACGACATACCGCATCATGGGCATCGACCCCCACCAACTACATGGGGTACGGGGTGCTGGAGGTTTGCGGACGGGAGGTCCGATCGGTCGTGCTGGGCGACATCGACCTGCAAACAGGATGAACGATCCTTACGAAAAGCTGCGCTACATTTTCGAGCGGGTCCGGTGCCCTCGTGGACGAATACCGCCCCCGCGAGGTGGGCTCTCGAATCGCCCCTTCTTCGGCGAGAACGTGCAGTCGATGCTCAAAAGGCGGGCCGGGCGCAAGGCGTGGCGATGGCTGCGGCGTTGAGCCGCGGACTGCAGGCATATTCGAATACGCCCCCACGCATCAAACAGTGTATCACGGGCCGAGGCTCGGCCCCAAAGGCGGGTCGCGGCTCTCGTCAGCAGCATGCTCACGATCGAACGTCCGCCCCGGCGACTGGACGCTACACGGACGGTATGGCCGGTCGCCCCCTGTGCCACCATTTCATGAGTTCGAACCCATTGAACGGCGCCCTCGGCGAAGATCGGTTCAAAGGACTCGGCGGAGGCCGCAAGGCTGCCTCGGCAAAGGGCAGTTCGGCTGGGAACGGTTTTTGAGGATAATCCCAGCGCGAAATCCGGCAAACGCCGCGAACACCCCAAAGACGAATCTGGAAAAAACCGACCAAATAATCATTTTAACTCCTTTCTCAGCACTATGAAAAAAAGCGTTAATAGATTCTTCTTGCCGCAGGACCCTCGTGGGATGCGGAGGCAATACCTACACCATCACCGGCAAACTGGACCCGGGAATCACGGACTCCGTATTCCTGATGCAAAGGCAATCCCGAAAATCCGACCATCGCATCGGCAGCCGTCGCTGCGGACGGTACGTTCAAAATCAAAAGGCACGATCGACCAGCCGGACCTGGCCATCCCTTACCAACCGGCACCGCCAGGCATCGGATTCATCTTCCTCGAACCGGGAAAAATCGACGTTAAAACTGCGGATCTGGGCCAATTCCAAGTCGGCGGCACCCGAACGAACGAGATTTTCCAGCCGATAAACGACTCTTTGGGCATGCTTCAGGGACAATTCTGGTGGCCATGCAAGAAAACGACATGGAGAAATTCGATTCGCTGAACCAGGTAGCCAACGGCATCATGCGCCGCGCTTTGGACAACAACTCCGACAACCTGGTCGGCGTTTACTTCTTCGGAAACCTCTATAACGAAATGGAACCGCAAGAAGCCCGCGAAATCCTGAATAAATTCCCCGAACAGATGCAGAAAACCCAGATCCTGACCGCCATCGCCAAATCGATCGCCGCCCAGGAAAATACCGAAATCGGCAAGCCCTATCTGGAAATCGCGCTGCCCGACTCCCTGGGCGAAACCGTTTCGGTGACACCCCTCATCGGCCCCGGCAAATGGGTGCTGATCGACTTCTGGGCAACCTGGTGCAGTCCCTGCCGCGGCGAATTGCCCTATCTGAAGGGAGGCGTTCAAGGAGTTCGGCCCCAAAGCGATTCAACATTTACGGCGTATCGCTCGACAACGATGCCGAGAGTTGGAAAGAATTCCTTGTAAAAGAGGAGATGACGTGGCCCAACGTAATCGCCGTCACCGACGGCAAGAGCGCCCCGATCGTCGAAGAGTACGGAATCCGCAGCATCCCGAACCAACTTCCTGATCTCGCCCGAAGGCAAGATCGTCGCCAAAGACCTGCGAGGCGAAGGAATCAAGGAGAAGGCTCGCCGAACTGGTCAAATAAGCGCATCCGGCAAAATCATCGAATTACCCCTGCGGATTTCAGCCCGCAGGGGTAATTTTTGTATGACAAATCTCCGGTCCCCATAGCCAGTCGGACACGACAAATGCCCTCTTTTCCCGGCAACGATATTTCCACCGACAAACTCCCGGAAAAGAATCCGAACAAAGCACAGATTACCTCAAATCAAACATTATCAATGTATTATATTCAAAATTACCCCTCTTACCAAGATATAAAATAAAAAGACTGGTAAATTTTACGACAAATTATTTGCATAAGAGCAATTTTCACACTACATTTGCATTCGCAATTCGGCGCCGTAGCTTAATTGAATAGAGCATCTGACTACGGATCAGAAGGTTACAGGTTTGAGTCCTGTCGGCGTCACACTGAAAACCAGCCACTTACAGCGTTGTAGGTGGCTGGTCTGTTTTTGGTCGTACACACAATTTACACACAACTTGCGTCTAATTGCCGCCGGTTACATCCGGGGCGATCCGCAAAATACGCGCCCGCAATTCGGACAATATCCGGCGTTCCGCCTCTTTCTGTTTGTTGCTCCAGTATCGGCGTTCGCCGGGCCTCCGTGCTTCCTGCACCCGTACCCGTGCCCGGTCGTATTGCGCCCTTGCTTCCTTTATTTGCGTGTCATTTCTTGAGGTCATAGTATTTGTTGGTTGAGGGGTCAAACGTCCAAAATTCGCCGTCTTTGGTCCATTCGCGGATAGTGTAGCACCCGCCCGGCATATACGCGGCATTGTGCCAGGCTGCGGCCTCGGTGGGAAACACTCCCACCGTTTGGCCGTCCGCCGAAAGCTCGTAAAGCATCATATTTCCGTATGGTTTCTTAATAGCTGCAACTTGCCTGTTATCGACTGATTACATAATTTCATTATTTCATCCTGCGCTTTCATCAGGGATCTATAGAAATCCTCGTTTATATCGTCGGCCTCCCTGCCGTATTCCATACTGGTAAATCTGTCGGCCATCTCGTGCAATTCTACCAATACGATATATATGCCCAAATATCCGGCGGTCACCTGTGAGAGAGCTTCACCCCTTTCAAATCCTCTACTGTCATTGCTTATAAAGTTTTTCTCCCATTTTAACACGTTCGTCTATTGTCGTCCCTTTGTTGATCGTTGGATCGTGCAAACAGTTATGGAACTCCAGATACAGCCCCCGATCGACCAAAAAAGCGAAAGCCGCATTTTTCAAATCTTTCTCCGTATTGAACCGCCGCCCGATCTCCGCTAACAGGTCCTCGACGGTTACGATCCCCGCCCGGTTGGATACGGGGAGCGTGATTGTTGTTTCGTCTTTCATTGTTTCAGTGCATTATGTTAGTAAACCGTTACGAAATTCTCTACCTTGAACGAGCGCCAGCCGCCGGCCTCGACGTCGTAATACTTGACCGTGCACCCGTCATCCGGTCGGCCGGTGCCCTTGATCGTGGCCGCCACTTCGTGCAACGTACCCGCCGCCCTGCGTAATGTCCCGTCGGCTTTCTCATAGGCGAACCGAACGACACCCGCCCGCATACGCTGCGTCAGGCGGTAAAGGCTCCAAGCCTTGACAAGGCAGATATTGAAGGCCTTGCCCGTTGTCCGGGCAATCGTCCACGCCCGGCGCATAATCGTTTGCAAATCGTTTCTTTTCATTGTCTGTATTGGTTTTTGGTTGTTCGTTCTTCCTTGTTTCGGGTCGGGGCGGTGGTTGAGGCCGCCCCGGTTCCCTTCGTTAGTTTAACAGCACTTGCAAAGCCTCTGCAATTTCCGGGTATTCGTTCCCTTGTTCATCCCATACGGCCGCTACCGTCGTACTCTCTTTCTCTATTGTCCAGCTCGGAGCCGTCCAGTAGTCCCCGGCATCCTCTCTGATTTCGGCCTTGTAGCTCACAAAAGCCGTGAATCCCTCGTACTCGATTTCGAAGCCCTCATCCACTCCGTCACAGTGGTAGTTGATGTAGTTGGCGATCTCCTTTGCGAATTGATTGTAAGCAGTCGGTGTCATTGTTTGTAATGCTATTGGTTCTTATTTCTGACACAAATGTAATGCAATAAATTCACACTTACAAATATTTTGTAAACTTTTTGCTTCACGAAATATATTTTTGTTATAGCTATCGCATTACGTTCGGGGAATTTGATTACATTTGTAGCGTGAACTTATACCGTTACATTATGGATATTAAAAAAGTAATCAAGGCTAACGGACTAACCGTTAAGGAGGTAGCCGAAAGAATGGGCATCACGCGCGAAGGGTTAAGTAATCACATCAACGGGAACCCCTCGGTACAGGTGCTCGAACGTATTGCCGCTGCTATTGGTTGCAGCGTGGGGGATTTTTTCGCCCCGCAGCCATCGAACACGATCACCTGCCCGAAATGCGGGACGGTGCTGGAAGTCAAGGAAAGGGGGTAAGGTTATGACACAGAAAGATGCGATAAAACTATTTGAGGATAGGCAGGTACGTTCCGTGTGGGATTCCGAGGCCAAAAAGTGGTATATCTCCATTATTGACGTTATCGAGGTATTAACAGATAGCGCAAACCCCCGCCGATACTGGAGCGACCTCAAACGCAAGCTACAGGCCGAGGGAAGTCAGTTGTACGAAAATATCGTACAACTCAAAATGAAGTCCTCGGACGGGAAAAGCTACAACACCGATGTGGCCGATGTCGAACAACTATTCCGGCTGATACAATCCATCCCATCACCAAAGGCGGAACCGTTCAAACAATGGTTAGCGCAATTAGGCCGGGAACGGCTGGAAGAAATCGATGATCCAGAGCAAGGTATTGAGCGCCTAATGGAGTATTACCACAGCAAAGGCTATTCGGCCAACTGGATAAATCAAAGGCTTAAATCCATCGAGGTACGCAAAGAAGCTTTTACCGATGAATGGGAACGCCGCGGAATACAAAAAGGTCGGCAATACGCGATCCTTACCGATGTCATTACACAGGGTTGGTCTGGTCTATCAACAAAGCAGTACAAGCAATATAAAGGGCTTAAAACCGAGAGCCTGCGGGATAACATGACTAACCTCGAATTAGTACTAAATATGCTTGCAGAAGCCTCAACAACCGAGATTTCACAAAAGGAAGAGCCCGAAACATTTGAGCATAGCAAGCAAATTGCACACCGGGGCGGCAAGGTTGCCGGTGCTGCTCGGAAAGAACTTGAGGCCCAGACCGGCCAAAAAGTTGTTAGCCCGTTGAATGCTAAAAAGGCTCTCAAGAAATAATATTGTACTGTTATGGAACTGCAACCTATCCAAAGTAAGATTTACGAGATACGGGGCCAGCGGGTGATGCTGGATAGGGATTTGGCGGAGTTGTACCAAGTGACAACAAGTGCCCTCAATCAGGCTGTAAAACGGAATAGTAAACGGTTCCCGCCCGATTTTATGTTCCAGCTTACAAATCAGGAATTTGCAAACTTGAAATCACAAATTGTGACATCAGGTTGGGGTGGTATTCGCAAAATGCCGTATGCCTTTACCGAGCAAGGGGTAGCAATGCTTTCCGGCTTGCTCAATAGCGACATTGCAATAAATGCAAATATAGCCATTATGCGGGCTTTCGTGGCGATGCGGAACTACATTACCACGACGACGCAGATAACGGCGGAACTGTCCGAAATACGGGCAAAGCTGGCATTGTTGGAACGTGCTGACGAAGACAATGCCGAAGCGGTAAACGATCTTTCGGAAGATATGCGCAAAGAGAAGTCTTGACAACATTTATCAGGCTATCGCGGCGCTATCGATCAAGGTGCCGCAGGCTCGCAAGGTCGGCCAGCCGATAGGGTTCAAACGCACCGATGGCAAAAAATAACCCGCTGCACCCTTCGATGATAAATGCCCGTATTTCATATTGGCTTTGCATTTGACGGCGTTTCTCCCGCCGGACATAGAAAGTATCAGCCGCACGAAGAAAAACCGTAAAATCAAAAAAGGGGATTGCAGGCACTTTGCCCGGCTCCGGTCGTTGAGGCTGTGGGGTTGTTACTATCCACCCCATCCAAAACGGCATCACCCGTACACAAGCACCCGAAAGCAATCAAATACAAATACATATATCACATTGAAATACAGTGATATATGTGTATTCATATAAACAAACACTTTAATACATCCGAGAACTTTATTTAATGTAGTATTTAATGTATTATATAATGCTTGTAATGCTTCTATAAGTAATATTTATAATGCTTATAGGCTACATTAAAATATCCTTATATACTACTTCTCAATAATGTATTGAAATGTAGTAGTTTTTTTAATGCTCTTAATAATGCTACATTAAATGATAGGGACAAATCAAGTGTTATATTTTGGGGTTGCTGCACATCGAACCGGCGACGCACACAAAGGCGGCTATTTGGCCGCTTATTTATTTGAGTGGATAGATTATACTACCCAACAGCAGATAACGCATCAGAGGCAGATAACAGGGCAATTCCGGGGTAAACAGCCCCCACCCCTCGGCCGTATCTAATGTTCGCTATATTTTCGGACCGGCATTTTTTGGCAATTTTTGGAAAACGTTTTCAGGAAACGGGATCGCGATTTGCGCGCGGGGTAAAAAAATCGGGTTTTTCCGGGGCTTTGGCTTTCTGACAGTAAAACAGTAAAAACGAAAGACGGGCGGGGTAACTCCGTCCGTCCTTTGTTTGCTATTTGTAACCGTGTTTTTCTTAATAACCGTTCAATAACCGGCAAGGGGTTCGGAATACATCCGACCTGCTTGCGGGGCCGGGGTCCTGATTTGACCCTGTACTTGTAAGCCGGTGATTTGCGGAACCCGTTCCAGACTGCCCGCACTTTGACGCTTGCCGGGGTGCGGCCCATTATTGCGGCTATCTCCTCGTTACTGTGATCGGGGTACAGCTCACCGAGCCGGGCGATTTCTTCCGGTGTCCATTGTGGCGCAAGATACGGGGGCAAAGGCATAGGGCGTTCGATTTACCGACGCCCGCAAGTTACATTTACCCCGCGACGCGGTAACGCCCGACGGCGAATCCGTTAGCCATATAGAACGCTATTTTGTCGGCGGTGTGCTTCTCATCACCCCGAATACAAAGGGCCACACCGAAACCGAAATCTGAAGAACTCGGATAGCGTTCGTATTTGTTTCCGTCCCGGTCTTTGGCTTCGGGTGCCTTGAACACTTCGTAATAGGTCAGGGCGTCGGATGTGGTGCGCTTGTAACAGTACATCCCGTTTGCCTCGTTATGGGCGATTTTCACAAACTTATCGCCGAACTTCGTAAACTCATCCCGCAAAGGCGGGTAAAATGTCTGTTTTTTCATGGAGTGTTTATGAAATTTCGATTTTCTTTGCGTTTTGGTATAGTTGATCCACCTGGCAGGAAAAAGCCGTAAAATCGGCTATTTTCAGAACGGGCCATTTTGTCCGTCGGTCGAAGTTGAGGGTGTCGTATCGTAGTCCGTTATCCGGGTCAGGCTTTCGTTGTGGCGAAACAGAATACTTCCCGTAGCGCCTTCCCTGTTTTTGAGGACATAAAACACGCCTATCCCTTTGGTCGAAATCTCTCCGAGTTCGGGATCTTTTATCGTTTCCTCTTTCCGTATGGCCGGACGGTCGATAAAAATCACCATATCGGCATCCTGTTCGATCGCTCCCGATTCCCGAAGGTGTGACAGTTGTGGTTTGGCGTCTTTTTCAGCCTCGCGGGAAAGCTGGGACAACAAAATGACCGGCACGTCGAGTTCCTTTGCCAGCACTTTGGCCGCCCGGCTCATCTCGGCTACTTCCCGCTCGCGGTTGTTGCGTTGTCGGAATCGGGGGGCCGTCAGGCGCAAATAGTCGATAACGACCATACCACACCGCCCCTGCCGTTGCAAATGCCCGGCACTGCGCCCGGATAGCGGGCATCGAAATAGAGGGGGGTATCGATTATCGTCACGGGCAACTCGCCCAACCGGACCGCACCCGGTTCTATGCGCTGCCAATCCTCGGTACCGCACCCGACCGGAACGCCCCCTCGCATCTACCCCCGAAGCCCCCACCAGCGCCCCGGCCGCCGAGCCTGCGTCGCGGGCATCTCCAGCGAAAAAGATACACACCGGAACACCGGCCCCGGCTGCGGCTTGTGCGAAATGAAGCGCAACGGCCGTTTTACCCATCGCCGGACGTGCGGCAAGGATAACCAGCTGACCGCCCCGCCAACCGCCCGTAATACGGTCCATATAGGACAAACCGGTAGATATTCCCACGCATTCGCCCCGCTGGTGGGCCTGCTGGCGACGTTCAGGTCGGTCAGCGTATCCTGCATCACATCGCCGATACTTCGGGCCGAAGCGATCCGGGCGACATCGCCGGTAATCCGTTCAATACCCGACATTGCCCAATCCAACGCATTAGGGTCGGTCTGGGCTTTGGCTTTAAGTTCCGCCCCAAAAAGAAGAACAACCGGCGCCGCATATCAAACTCTACCAATCTCCGGGCGTGGTTCAGTACCTCGGTACCCGATCCGACGGCCGCCGTAAGATCGGCAAGATAATCCGGAGAAATACCCGCCTTTCTCACTTCCGGCGTAACTGTAACCAGGTCTGTATTTATTCCCCGGTCATCGAGTTTGCAAATAACATCGTAAATCCTCGCATTTTGGGGATCATAAAATGCCGTTGAGGTAAAATACCCCGCACATCGGCGACGTATTGCGGTTCAAGCAGCAGCGCTTTCCAATACGGCCCGTTCGAGTTCGGGCGATTCCGGGATCCTCAAGTCAGCCCCAAGTGAGGCGTTATCGTAGCAGTTCGGCGCGTAATTTGTTTTCATTTTGCTGTGTGGGTTTAGGGGTATTAAATTCGGGGGTGCGGCGGTTCCAATTACGCGCAGCGGCTTTCCAGTCTTTCATCGGGTTTCTACCTGCCCGCCATCCGTTAGCCGTGTAGTGGTCGATAAACTCATCGGGATTTACGTTCGTCAGTTTTTGTTCGGAAACAAACACACGTAGCTCTTCGAGCGACGGAGCAACAAACGCCGTGCGTTTGCTTGCGGCCTTGTGCGGCTTGTCCGCACTTTCTTTACTCTCGTTAGAGAGTTTCTTATCTATATCCTTATCATTGTCATTATCATTATCATTATCGGCATCCACCGCATTCGAGCGCATACGATTGCATCCGTTTGTATGCGACCGCATACGCTCGTTTTTCCAACGTTTGTTCGCATTTTCGGAATTTTTATTGCATACATCCGCATATTTGGCCCTGTCGCGGTCTATTTGAGCCCGCATAAGTCCGAACATAGAGTACAAAACATCTCTATCGGTCGGCTCTTCGCCGTATAGTACGTATCGTTTTACCGCATCGTCGATTTTAAGCCGCAAATCCGCCGGAAACGACAATAGCTGCTCCGCCCAATCTGTGTAATACAAAAAATTAGGCTTTTCTTTCTGTTGCGTATTTGTCATTATTGCATCCCTCCTTTCCGAATAAAATACCGTTTGAATCGGCCCCCGTGCACGCCCTCGCACCATTCGTCGGCGATCGATACGCCCTTATGCCGCAAATCGCGGATTACGCTGCGGGGATCGGATAGCCTCAACAAAATAGTAATATCGGCCGCCGAACGGGGAATACCGTCCGAAAGCAAGTTATAAATCCTTTGCTGGTGATAGGAAAATACAGAGGTAAACCTTACATTTGTAGTGTCATTAGCCCCTATGGTATTAGTTTTTGCCCCTGCGTGCTCGCTTCGAGTGCCGGGGGCGTTTTGATTCTGTACCATACCCGATAAGATTATTTACGGTTAGCACTTTCTGCAATACGTTGAGCGGCTTCCGCATCCCGGTTCCGGGGCCTGTTTATCTGCTGCGCCGCCCATTCACGCAGCTCCTTCCGGGAGAACACCAAACGACGGGGGCCGAATTTAGCATAGGGAATTTCGTGTCTATGGGTAAGAATATACAAACTGCGCATAGTCGTCCGATAACCCAGCGAAGCCAGGAATGGCAGAGTTTCTTCGGCGGTCATCGCATCGGGCAACTCCGAAGCATCCGCGATACTCTCTGTGGCTTTCTCACGTCTTTTGTAATCCTGCATTGCGGCAAATACTGCATCCGAAATCAAGTCTTTCAGGGTCTCCTGTTCAACTACTACCAAGTTTGTCTCCATAATATAATACGATAAAATTATTTGCTTTTATTTGCTGCAAAAATCGCTTTACCTCGGTAATATTCAAAGGGAAATTTCACTTTTTTAACATTATTTCCCGCAAGTCGTTACAAATTATCAATTTGCTGTGTAAAGTATTTTACATTACAAAAAATAAATAAAAAAAATAAACGGAGAATATTTTTTAATCTCCGTTTATAAAATCGTAAGGCAAACAATTGAACCCGCGAAAAATACGGCTGTTTACAGGCGGTTATTTCCAGCCGTCAGGAATCAAAATAGCCGCGTTTTTCTCCCTTTCTTCCCGTTCGAAGCTGGCCAAATAATTCTCGGTCGTTTTGAGGTCTTGGTGGCCGAGGCTTTCCGATATATAGGCGATATTCGCCCCGGCACGCTTCAACACCGTAGCGAACGAATGACGCGCCGTATAGGTCGATATGTTCCCTATTCCGAGCTGCTCCCCTACTTCCTGCATCCGCTTGTTGATCGCACGGGTCAAATACATCGTTTTCAACTTCTGGTGCATCGCGTCCTCCGTCCCGTCGAGAACCGGAAATATAAAGTTATTACGCCCCAGGGGATTGCCCCAGCGGTCGATAATAGCCTGCATTTGGGGAACGACCACTACCCGGATTTCCTTGCGGGTCTTGGTCGTGTGCTCGGTCTTTTGACGCACGAAACAGATTTCACCGTCCACAATATCACGGTACCGCAATTTCACGAAGTCGGCGACGTTGATCCCGTTACACAAGTAGAGGAAAAGCCAATAATCCCGGTATTTGGCCGTCGCTTCGCTCCCGTCCTCATAGCGGGCGATCCGCCCGATCTGCTCCAGCGTCAGAGCCAGCTTGCGCCCCTCGCCTTCCTGTATTTCATACCGGCCCCGTCCGAACGGGTATTGCGTTTCCTTGACGATACCCAGACGTCGGGCATCGTTCAGCACCGCCCGCAGGTGGCGCAAGTGTATCGATATGGTTGTTTGCACCTTCCCCTCTTTGCCCAGAAAATCTGCATATCGTTTCAGCCACGATACGGTAACGGCGTCAAACTGTATGCGCTCCCCGGCAAACCGCTCCAGCCCTTTCAGCACATTGTCATAAACTAGCATACTGCCAACGCGCCCGGCCTTTTCCAGCTCGGCGATTTTGGCCCGGAACATCGCGTTTACCGTATTGGACGCTGCCCCCTTCAGTCGATCGTTGAGGGCATCCAGCGAAAACCCGCCGTTACCCGCTAAATCCTCAACGGCTGCTCGCACTATCTGGTAGCTGCTCTCTATGTCTTTCCGGACCGCTACAAGGGCACGCGCCTTTGTCGCTCCAAGCATCTCCCACTCTTCCGGGGTCAGGTCTTTGCCCGTAGGATAGTAGCGGCGATCCCGGCGGTAGGTTACGCGAATTTTTACTGGGTATTTCCCGCTCTTTTTCGGGTGGCTCGTATCTATTACGGGCGCAACCGTTATTCCGTCTTTTGAATAGTTCATTTTGTGGGTAAATTCATTTTTTAGACACACAATTTCGACACAAATATACGTATTTAATCAAACTAAACAAAAACAGAGTAAAACAAAATAGCTATATTTGCCACTGAAATACAGCTATTTATAAAACAAACAAGAAATTACCAAAAAATAGCAAAAACCCCGAAATTACGCCTACGGATCAGAAGGTTACAGGTTTGAGTCCTGTCGGCGTCACAAAATAATGCAGCGACCTGTTTTTCGACAGGTCGCTTTTTGTTTTCGGCTGCACGACCATAGCGCAGTTGCCGATTCTCTCTTTCTCCGCCTTGTACTCCCGCCGACTTACACCCGGGAAAATTTCCGTCCTCCCATAAAATCCATACGGAATCCGTCCGTACCGACGCCCGATCATAGCAACAACTTTGAGATTCCCGTCAGCGAAAAGCACCTGAAAACGAATCGCCAAAACATCCAAATTCTTCCCAAAAGAAGCACGAAGCCCCTCTCCAACGGCAACTCGACAATGTGCCCCTCACCCTTCCTGCCATTTATTTTATGCAATCAAGGTACTTACTCAACAAGCACAATGCGATTCCGGGTTCAATCGATCTAAATACACAATCCCGAAAAAATCGAACTCGCCTTCTTTTTCAATTTATAAAATTTTTACGAATAGACCACAGATTTTACAATTCAAATATTAAAATATACAATTTAACAAATCGGTAAAATTTGCAAAATCAATTCTTTTTATTATATTTGTAATAGTGCGCTCCTCTTTTACTAACTTAAAAAAATCATGTTATGTTGAATTTCGCCCAACTGAAGTTTCTCTAACTGGATTAACTTTACTCACCGTACTCGCTGCGTGCAGCGATGACAACTACTTCGACGGAAGGCTCCTCCTGCAACCAAAAAAATCGCAGAATTTCTCCCCGGAAGCAGACAACGTTTCTTTTTCGATTAATTCCGACCAATGCTATCTCGATGGCTTACAAGATCGAGATCGAGGGGGGGAGATGACGCCGATTTCGTTTCGATAGAAAGCTCCGAAGAAAAAACGGTCGAAATAACCGACCTGACCCCCGAAACCTCTTATAAGCTGACGGCGATCGCCTATAACGCCGACCAGCGCCCTTCGAATCCGGCCACCGCAACATTCACGACCCCCGAAAAACCGACCACGCCGGATCCCGACAAGGCAACCATCTCCATCGAAGAGGTGAAAGCCACCTATAATTCGGTAACCTTTACCCTGAAAACCGCCAATGCAGCCCGCTTCGGCTACAAGGTCGATGTTCCCGACGGAACGGCCGAACTTACGTTCGTAAACGGCTCCGAAGGCGGCACCTATACAACCGACAACCTGGAGGCGGCGACCGACTATCAAATCACCGCCGTCGCATATGACGAAAACGGGCAGGCCGCCGATCCCGTCACCCACGCATTCAAAACCGAAGCCCTTCCGACCGGCCCCGCCGTCGTTTCGATCGAAGAGGTCGCTACGACCCACAGTTCGATCCGCTTCACCCTGAAACTCGACAATGCGGTCCGGATCGCCTACAAGGTCGATGTCCCCGACGGAACAGCCGAAATGACCGTCGTCGAAAAGCCACAGCAATCGACCTTCCTGGTCGGCAGCCTCCAGGCGGAAACCGACTACGTATTGACAGTCGTAGCCTATAACGGCAAAGACGAACCGTCCGAACCCGCCACGCATTCGTTCACGACCCCCGCCTATACCGCATTCGCACGGATCGACGCCGTGGCGACCGCACACGGAATCTATCTCAAGGCCGACGTGGACACCGGCAAATTCCCGCTCTATTTCCTGAAAATTTTCGACCCGGACCTTACGGAATCCAGCGCCGATTTCGAAGAGCATTTCAAGGTCGATTCCCGGGAGCAGTTCATCCATTACCTCGAAGTCGCCTCACTGACAGCGGGCCTCAAAACCGCCTCGTTCGAAGAGTGGAACAAAACCCTGCTTTCGACCCGGTCGCAGCAAGTCCTTCTCTACGCCGCTCCCGTTGTCCGGCAAGGGGTCGATGTCGTCTGTGAAGACTACGGCGAAATCATCGAAATTCCGCTGACGATCCCCGCCCGCGACGAACTCGGAGCAGGACAGGCCGCTGTCACGCTGGGCGAACCGCAGGTTGCGGGCAAAGAGTTGGAGATCGCCCTGACAAAACAGGACGGCGTCGTTTCCTACTATGCCGGCTATGCGACCAAGTCCGACGTCGAAGCCGCAGGCACCCGGAACAATTCGTCCAGGCCGGACTGGATGCGAAGAACTATGACTACGACATCACGGCCGACTTCCAAGGCACCTGGAAAACAGACCGGCTTTCGCCGGGCAGCGAATATTACTTCTTCTCGTTCGCATACGATGCCGAAGGCAAGTTGGGTCCCCTGCAATACACAAGGAGTTCCACACGGAAGCCGCAGGCACCGACTACGATACGTCGCTCACGGTCGATATTGCCCTGAAGACCGCATCGTTCACCTCAGCGACTTTCTCCGTCAAACGGAACGGCTTCGAAAAAGTCTTATTACAACTTCATCACCAAAGCCGATTTCGACCGCAAATACGGCGGCAATGCGGATACATACGTTCAACGAGAGTTGATCGGCAAAGAGAGTGGTTATCCGATAACGCTATACAGCGACAACGACATCAACGGATCCCGTTTGGCATACGATACGCAATACGTACTGATCGCCCTGCCCGAAGCCGACAACGAAGACAGATACGGCGTTCCGACGGTGGTCGAGTTCGAAACCCTCGGCTACGAAGCTACCGGCTCTGCGACGGCGACCATCGCGGTAAATTCGATCACGGACAATTACGGCGTATCTTTCTATGCCTCGGTAACCGTAACCCCCGGAGCCGATTGCGCAGGTTACTATTACGCAATGATCGAAAAAACAGCCTACGATGCAGCAGCCAATCTCGGTGAAACGATCTGCAAACAAAACGGCGTAAAATACCGTGCCGCCACCGAAGACACGACGTTCTCCACCGACTACTATTTCGCAGAAAGCTATCTGGTCCTCATCCCGGTCGATAACAACGGGAAAATGTCGGCTCCGGTCACTTCGGAATTATTGACCACGAGCGCCAAATAAAAAGCAATCAAATAAACAAACACGCAGAACTCCCAACCTGTCCGAAACCTCGCTGCACGGGGTCCCCGTGACGAAGGGAGAGCCGGTTGGAACACGTCGCTTTCAGCGGCAAAGGCACAACCGGAACATCGAGCACATAAATTATCAAAAAACAACCCTAAAATAATCCCTATGTTTACAATCAGGGTAAGCCGCGATGATAGCGGATAAATGAAAAAGCTATCGAGATTTTGGTTAGATTAAAGCTGCAAAACCTTTACTAACTAAAACGACGATAGCCATGAGAGAGCAAAGAAACAAAATTAGTTTCAGAGGACAAAAGATTTATGTAGGAATCGACGTCCATTTGAAGAGTTGGTCGGTTACGGTCTTGTCCGAAACCTCCGTATTGAAGAAGTTTAGCCAGCATCCGAGCCCAGAAGCGTTGTACGGATTTTTAACTCGGAGTTATCCGGGCGCCGAGTATCACTCGGTGTACGAAGCGGGCTTCTGCGGATTTTGGATACACGAGCGTCTGACGGCCTTAGGGATCGACAACATCGTGGTCAATCCGGCCGACGTGCCGACCAAGAGCAGCGAAAAGCTGCGTAAGACCGACACCGTGGACAGCGGTAAGCTGGCGCGGAGTTTAAGAGCCAACGAGCTGAAAGGCATTTATACGCCGGACAGCGTATCGTTGGAGATGCGTTCCTTGATAAGATTGAAGAACTCGATAACCAAAGACACGACCCGTCAGAAGAATCGGCTCAAGTCTCAACTTCGGTATTTAGGCATCGAGATTCCGCAGGAGTTTCTCACTCCGTTTTCCAACTGGTCGAAGCGCTTTTTCGCCTGGTTGAAGGAGATAGAGACGCTCACCCCGAGCGGCCGTCAGGCCCTCGACATTCATATCCGGCATCTGGAAGAGTTACGCCGTCAGAAACTGGAGATGACACGGGCTTTACGGACATTGGCCAAGACGGATCGATTCCGCGAACCGCTGCGGTTGATTATGAGCGTTCCGGGGTTCGGGCAGGCTACGGGAATGGCGTTCCTCTCCGAGATATGCGACATAACCCGCTTCCGCAATGCCGAACAACTGGCTGCCTATATCGGAATGATCCCGATGTGCCACTCCAGCGGAGAGAAAGATGGGACGGGGGATATTACCATACGAAAACACGCCGTCATGCGCTGTAATCTGATAGAGGCGGCATGGGTGGCTATACGTCAAGATCCTGCGATGAACCTGTTCTATACGGAACAATGCAAACGGATGCCCAAGAGCAAAGCTATCGTAAAGGTCGCCCGCAAACTGGTAAACCGTCTATTCTTTGTGCTGAAACATCAGACCGAATATGTCAATAGTATCGTGTCATAGAGAAACCCTTCCGGTAAACGGATTTTCCCAGAGAGAATACTACATAGTTGTTGCGGCGTTAACGTCCGCTTAAAATAATCTGCTCCTCTGGCCTTTGTAAACTAATAAGGGATATGCGGCAGAGAAAGCGACCGCTAAGGAAAATCTGTTTATCGAAGGATTTTTTTCGGGTTCTGAAATCTCGGCTTTCGAGAGAGAGCCAAAGGTGTTAAGCACGATGTGCCTCCGCACCGGCTCGATCAAAGGCCGGCGGAGGCTCGTGCCTTGACCTTGGCCGAGAAGTTCACCAAGAAATGCAATACGCTGTAAATAAGATAAAAACAAATTTAACCGAAAACTTTGATCCAATTTTATTTGGATTGT